>Ga0255338_1001000_pt1 | contig 63355 bp, 78 predicted proteins | sample MeOH1_35cm_T4_19_FD_203715 | JGI IMG/M metagenome (GOLD analysis project Ga0255338, IMG submission 203715) | Sandy soil microbial communities from University of British Columbia, Vancouver, Canada - MeOH1_35cm_T4_195 | ecosystem: Engineered > Artificial ecosystem > Sand microcosm > Unclassified ... | reverse complement strand
TATTGATTTATTGAAAACTCTTTCAGAGTTTCCAACAAGTCAACATTCACTTACAAATAATAATGATGAAATTTTAATTGAAAATTCTACTTTTGAGTAGTCCAATTTGGGGGAGCTTACAACCAGAATCAAAAAATTAGTTTTATTCCTGGCAGTTGGTCTTACCGCTTGTGATCCCGGACTGAGCGGAGACCTAAAAGTATATAACAACACTAACCAGGTTCTTACTGCAAAATATCTTAACTATAATACTAACGATACTACAGTTAAAGACATTCAACCCAACTCATCAGAAACTATCAAAGTATTAAGTGGGTTGGGAAATAAAAAAACTTTCGACTGTTGCCCCTGTCAGCTTCAAACAATAACTATTAAATCTCCTTTGGGAACAATTAAAAAAGATCCTGCAAACTCCGGTAATTGGACAATTCCCAATAAACGTAAACTAAGAAAGTTTGGCGGTCAGGATATTAAATGTGAATTTCACGTTGAGCAATCAGACCTGTAAAAGGTACAGTTGAATTGGAGCATTAGAATTTAATTTAATTAATTAAACCATCATGAAAGTTCAATTAAAATCATCAATATTGATTTTGCTAACCACTTTAATTTCCTGCAAAACACACGAACTAATTGAAGTGAAGGTAGTTGATAAACATACCAATCAACCTATAGACAGCGTATTGGTTGAGGTTACCGATGGTGAAAAAAGTTATGGCGGGGATCGTCGGAGTAGCTCTGTTACAGGTTATACAGATTCTGCCGGAAACTTTAAAGCATCTTTACCAATAGGTTTTGTATTCGGTACAAATAAGATTCATTTGGAATACAGTAAAAAGGGATTTTCTCATAAATCAGAGTTAAACAAAACAAAAGGTGTAGTTGAATTGGAGAAATAGTGAAGGGATATGTGATTTGATGCAAGAATAACAAATCAAAACACCCGCTTAAAATCATTTCTTTAACTGATGTCCGTCAGTGACTATTTTTTCAATCCAGTATAGTTTTGCATCAATAAACAAAATTATTAACTCAACCCCTAGCACAATGAAAAAGAATTTAGGTTCAACCGACAGAATTATCAGATTAATAGTTGCGGCAGTTATTGCAGTACTTTATTTTACACATTTCGTTCCCGGAACTTTAGGCATTATCCTTATGGTATTTGCCGGTGTATTTACACTCACAAGCTTTGTAGGCTTTTGTCCTTTATACACGCTTTTTGGTCTTTCAACCTGCCCGGTAAAAAAATAAAAACTGAATTTAAACAGGAGGTGCAGGCCTCCTGTTTTTTTGCGGACTGGGTCAATTTACGCCCTATTTCCAATTGGGCTATACTAATGAGCCATTAAACGGATTTAATCTGATTTTGCAGGCAAAAACACTATTTTTGCTATGCTTTGAAAAAGTGGCTTTTCATATTATTGATATGCTGTGCAAACAGTTTCCTTGCACAAAATTTTTCCATCAGCGGAACCATTAAAGACGCAAAGAACGGGGAAACCGTTATAGGCGCTACCATCTTTCTTAAAGAAATAAATAAATTTACCTCTACCAACCAGTACGGTTTTTATTCCATCTCAGCCCCCGCAGGCAAGCACACGCTTGTTGCTTCATATCTCGGATATAAAACCATTACCCAGGAAATTAAACTTGATAAAAACGTTTCGTTTAATATATCGTTAACTTCTTCTGAAACAAATCTTGAAGAAGTGGAAGTAACAACAAAAGCCGGCAATGAAAACGTAAAGAACACACAAATGAGCGCCGTTAACCTGGATATGGCTGAGATAAAAAAAATTCCGGCTTTTATGGGAGAGGTTGATATTTTAAAAACCATACAATTATTGCCTGGCGTAAAAAACGCGGGCGATGGCAACACCGGTTTTTATGTACGTGGAGGCGGGCCAGATCAGAATCTGATACTTTTAGATGAGGCTCCAATTTACAACGCATCTCATCTTATGGGATTTTTCTCGGTATTTAACGGCGATGCCATTAAAAACGTAAATCTCATTAAAGGCGGTATGCCTGCGCAATACGGCGGACGGTTATCTTCAGTGCTTGATATTACTATGAAAGACGGGAATAATCAGAATTTTGAAGTTGACGGAGGAATAGGCATTATCTCTTCACGCCTTACCATTCAGGGGCCTATTGTAAAAAATAAAAGTTCGTTTATTGTCAGTGGTCGCCGTACATATGTTGATATACTGGCAAAACCTTGGATAGAAAAATCCGATTTTAAAGGCACCTCCTATTATTTCTATGACCTTAACGGCAAATTCAATTATATCATTAATGATAAAAACCGGATTTACCTGAGTGGTTATTATGGACGCGATAAATTCATTTTTAAAAGCGATGAAGATAATTTTAATACAGAAATTCCCTGGGGCAATGCATCTGCTTGTTTGAGGTGGAATCATATCTTCAGTTCGCGTTTATTTTCAAATGCCTCGGTTGTTTTTACGAATTACGATTTCAGTTTTGGCGCCATTCAGGATGATTTTGAAGCTACCATCAAATCAGGCATTTCAGATTATAATGCTAAATACGACATTAATTATTTTCCGAACTCAAGACATACTGTAAAAGCCGGACTCAATTATATTTATCATGTATTTGTTCCTACAAGTGTAAGCGCAAAGCAGGGAGAAACAGTGTTTGACCTTGGCAAGGCCGTTAAACTTTACGCGCATGAAGCTGCTGCATACATAAGCGACGATTGGGACATTACGCAAAACCTGAAAGTTAACGCGGGCTTGCGTTTTGGAAATTTCACACAGGTTGGACCGTTTAATCGTTATCTGAAAGATTTTACCGGGAAGATTACTGATACAGTAGAATACAAATCGGGTGAAGCAGTAGCTAACTATAACGGACTTGAACCTAGGGTCTCAGCAAGATATACTATTAACCCGTCGAGTTCTGTTAAGGCATCCTACGCACGGAATTTTCAATACATCCACCTGGCTACCATTTCCTCTGTTAGCTTACCTACAGATGTTTGGATGCCATGCACGGAACTGATAAAACCACAGGAATCCAATCAATATGCCATCGGCTTCTTTAAAAATTTATTTGATAACACTTACGAAACAAGCATTGAAGCTTATTATAAAACAATGAGCAACCAGATCGAATACAAAGAAGGAGCGCAGCCTTCAGACAATGTATTTGATAATCCGGACAATGCTTTTACTTACGGTAAAGGTTGGGCTTATGGTGCAGAGTTCTTTGTAAAAAAGAGAACGGGTAAATTCACCGGTTGGATTGGCTATACCTTATCCTGGACGTGGAGGCAATTTGATGAGATTAATTACGGACAGAAGTTTTTGGCGAAGTATGATCGCAGGCATGACGCGTCACTGGTGCTTACCTACGACCCAAACAAACAATGGAACTTTGGCCTGGTTTGGGTTTATGGTACAGGTAATCGTGGAACCCTTCCTAACGGTTTCTTCCTGTACGAAGGAAGCCAAAGCAATGATTATGGCTTAAGAAATTCTTATGAGTTTATACCTTATCATCGAATGGATGTAAATGTTACTTATACTCCCGACAGAACAAAACGTCTTGAAAAAAGAAGGCTGGCCTTAATTGAACAATACAAACAGGAAGGAAAAGACACTAACAATGTAGTTGTAACTAAAAAGTGGGCAAAAAATTTCAGCAACAGTTTTACGTTAAGTGTGTTTAATGTTTATAATCGTTATAACCCTTATTTTATTTACATCACAAGAAAAGGAGATTTTACAAACGGAACTTTGGAGGTTGGCGCTAAACAGGTTTCTCTCTTCCCTATTCTTCCGAGTTTAACATGGAATTTTAAATTTTAAATGAAGAAACTAAATTACATACTGTTGTTGTTTGCCGTTTTATTTTTTTCGTGCAGAAAAGATGTGAAATTAAAATTGCCGGAATACAAACAAAAACTGGTTGTTGAAGCTTCCATTGAAACAGGAAGTAGTGCAGTTGTTATGCTTTCCTGGTCTGTTCCGTTCTTTGGCGAGTTTGATTTTTCAACCCCTGAAAAAGCTTTTATTAAAGGAGCCCTTGTAACACTGAGCGATGGAACGCAGGTAGACACGTTAAAAGAAGTGGACCCGTCTAAAGGTTATTTATATCTGGGTTCAAAAATTACCGGTCAGCAGGGGCGCACCTATCAGCTTAATGTAACAGTTAACGGCAAAAGCTACACTGCTAGTTCCACCATCTTAACTCCTGCTCCATTGGATAGTTTATATTTTAAGGGAGAACAGGACAGTCTTGGCTTTATCTGGCAGCATTTTTCGGAACCCGTAGGTAGTGGCGATTGCTATAGGTGGTTTGCAAAAAGATTAGGAACGGATTTATTTTACGCAGCGCCTTTCAGCTCGGCTTTTGATGATAAATTTATTGACGGAAAGTCGTTCGATTTTGCTTACGACCGTGGTCCGCAGCCAAATCAAATACAGGAATACCGTGATGATCCGGAACAAGGTTACTTTAAAAGAGGTGATACAGTGGTGGTAAAATTCTGCAAGATCGGTAAAAAGGAATACAACTTTTGGTACACTTATTACCTTAACAAATCAAGCAACGGTAATCCCTTTAGCGCGCCCGCCAACGTTAAGGGTACGTTTGATGATGAACAAAATGTTTTTGGCGCCTTCGTGGCATATGCGCCTTATTTCGACACTATTATTATTCCTAAAAAATAATTTATGCAAACCCCTGGCCTCATTGAAAAATACATAGCGAATAATTTCTTTGGTAATTTACTGGGCATGGATTTTAAAATTGTTTCTGAAGGAACAGTTGAATATTTTCTAACCATACGGCAGGAACATCTGGCAACACCTCATGCCTCTCATGGAGGCGTTATTGCCGCCCTCGTTGATGCTGCGCTTGGAGTTGCCGGTTTAAGCGCCGTTTATAAAGAAAACAAAGTGGTGAGTACCGTGGAGTATAAACTTAATTTTCTTTCTCCCGCTTTATTGAATGACCAGCTTGTTGCAAAAGCAAAAGTAGAACAACAGGGCAAACGTCTTCTCATTATAAGTTGCGATGTAGTTTGTATTAACCGGAAAAATAAGATGATTGCAAAAGCCCTTGGGACTTTTAACGCTTACGACGCCGGAAAGGCAGGATATTGAGATAACGCAGCTTTATCAATATACTCGTGTTTCAGTTTTTGAGCGATATGGTCGTAATCGCTTAAACAGGCTGGTTTACAATAATAATTGTTAGCCCCATACTTTAAACACAGTGCTTTTTCATAAGGATTGTTGCTTGTGCTTAATATTATTACCGGTACGTTAAGGAATACAGGATTCTCCCTGATCATTTTTAAAGTATCAAGGCCGCTTAACACAGGCATATTCAAATCAAGCAGTATAAAATTCGGCAATAAGGCAATATCTGAAAGCTGATCAATGAGTTGACGACCGTGAATGAAACTTTTTATACAACTCATTGGTAATGTTTGTTCAATGGCATTCCTTATAAACAGAATGTCGTCCTCATCGTCATCAACGACAAAAATTAGTGGTTGTTTATAATTTTCATCCTTCATTAAATGGGTTTTGGTATGAATTTTAACAAAGATTCGTCTAAAATTCATCCTTATTTAGATTGAAATTAAGTTTTATTATCTAAGTAACCTAATAAAAATAAATATATTTTAAATCATACCAATCAAAAAATGGGATCCTTATTTTTTTTAAGAAAACAAGGTGGGCTAAATCGTATTAAATTAGGAATAAGATCAATAAAAGGCTAACTAAATGCATTAAGCTTTTTCAAGTATCTTTATGAAAACTATTTATGAGCACTTTCAGCGAACTTAATCTAACCAAACAATTACTCCGGGCTCTTAACGAATCTGGCTTTGAAACTGCCACTCCCATACAGGAAAAAGCCTTTCCGGTAATTATGTCTGGTAAAGATACCATTGGTATAGCGCAAACCGGAACAGGAAAAACCTTCGCATACCTGCTGCCAGTGCTGCGTCAGCTTACTTTTTCAGACCAGCGCCATCCCAGGGTGCTTATTATTTTACCAACACGGGAGCTGGTTGTACAGGTAGTTGGCGAAATAGAAAAGCTTACAAAATACATGAGCGTGCGGGTTGCCGGTGTTTTCGGAGCTTCCAATATAAATAAACAGAAACAACAGGTTTACGACGGGCTTGATATACTTGTTGCCACGCCAGGAAGATTGATTGATTTAACCTTAAGCCGAACATTGCAACTCGGATCAGTAAAAAAACTGATAATAGATGAAGTTGACGAAATGCTCAATCTTGGTTTCCGGGCCCAGTTGCTGCAAGTGCTGGATGCGCTTCCCCAAAAACGGCAGAATATTATGTTTTCGGCCACAATGCCTGAAGAAGTAGAAACATTGATTGGAAAATATTTTCATGAGCCTCAGTATGTAGAACTTGTATCCAGGGGAACTCCTCTTGAAAAAATCATTCAGCAGGCTTATGATGTCCCAAACTTTTACACAAAGGTAAATCTGTTGAAATGGATGCTGAGTACAGATAAAACCATGACACGGGTTTTGTTATTTGTAAAGAATAAAAAAGTAGCCGACGAACTGGAGCTTGAAATTCCGGAGTTTTCAGACCAAATATCCGTTATACATTCCAATAAGTCGCAACCGCACCGGTTTAACGCTGTAAAGCAATTTCAGGAAGGATCAATGCGTTTGCTTATTGCCACTGACGTTATTGCACGCGGACTCGATATCAACGAGGTAACGCATGTTATTAATTTTGATTTACCCAAGGAGCCAGGCTCGTATATTCACCGGATAGGTCGTACAGGCCGTGCAGATAAGAAGGGGATTGCAATAAGTTTTGTAATTCCTAAAGAAATTGCATACCAGGAGGCTATTGAGAATTTAATGGGCAAAGAAATTGAAATGCTGGAAATACCTGAAGCTGTTGAAATTTCTGACGAGCTAAGGCAAGATGAAATTCCTGTAAAGCGTGATAAAAGCCTTAAGAAAATAAAACCACTTGAAACTCCAACTGGTGCATTTCACGAAAAGAAAGCGAAGAACAAAAAAGTTCAACTGGGAGGTAAACGCCGGCAGGAAAAATTAAAACGCATAATCGAAAAAAGAAATAGCAAACGAAAGTTCTGACAAACTTCACTTTAACCATTTGTTATTTACCCTTTCAACTATTTTAATAAGTTCCAGGGAGCAAACGGGTTTTGTATAAAAATCATCCGCTCCAAGATTCGTGAGATCAAGCCTATCAGATAAACTTATACTGGTAGTGAAAATAACTAAAGGTATATTACTTAATAGCTTATCCTGTTTTAAAAGTGTTGCGGTGGTCCTGCCATCCATCTTTGGCATATTGAGGTCAAGAAATATAAGACTTGGTTGGTTTGATCTTGTATAAAGATGGTCCATTAATTCGCAGCCATTATAAAAGGAGTGTACATCAGCAGCAGGAATTACCACTTTTAAGGCTTTCTTTAAGAAGAAATGATCGTCTCTGTCATCATCAACAATCATTACTGAAATACCTGATTTATTTTGAATCTCTGCCAAATTATACACTCAGTAATTTGGGGGCACATCAATAATAATCACAAACTTAATTAAATGCAATAGTATTATTTTCAAATTGATGAAACCTTTTTATTTCTGAAAAGTATAAACGGGCAGAATTTATTAGACGATTTTTCGATAAGTTTTTGCTAATTTCTCGCTGAGCCAACCCACAACCGGCGTGTACAACAATTGAGATTTTATTTTTCCGGCACTATGCTTAACTCCTCCCTGATTTCTTTAACCGTTTGAAGAGTTTCGAAAATTTCTTCGGCATTAACCACAACATAAGAGCCGGGTTCGGCATCCTTTACTGCTTTTAAAACAGCGGCCTTCATTTCCGGAACTACTTCGTATGGAACTTTGCGGCCAGAACTTTCAATTCCTTGTTCTAATAGCTGAACAATTTCCTCCCCGCTTCTGCCTCTTGTATCTTTATCAATCCTTATGATAATATGATCAAACATTTCTGCTGCCACTTTACCCACCTCAATTATATCTTCATCGCGACGATCTCCAACACCGGTAATAATTCCGGTTTTTTCTCCATCAAAATTACGTATAAGATGAGCAAACGCTTTTAAGCTATGTGGATTATGGGCATAATCAACCATTACATTTACCGCGTTAATATTTAGCATATTCAATCGTCCGGGAGTAAACTCTTCTCCAATAGAAAAAACCTTTAAGGCAGCTTTCACTGTATCAACAGAAAAATTTAAAACATAAGCGGCAAGTGCGGCTGCCATTACATTCTCTATCATAAAGTTTGCTTTACCCTGCATGGTAAGCGGGATATCCAAAACATTTTCAATTACAATTTCTTTCCCGCCCTTTTTAATCACAATATTTCCATCAGCATCCAGCACACAGGCTACACCATCTTTCCTGCAATGCTCTGTTATTCTTTCGTTTGAAGCGTTGATGCAAAACAATGCGATATTGCAGGAAAGATCTTTTGCCATACCATAAACCAGATCATCAGCGGCATTGAGCACAGCAAATCCGCCCGGCTTTACAGATTGAGGAACAACGGCTTTTACCCTGGCCATATCTTCTATCGTATCAATATCCTCCAATCCCAAATGATCTGCGGCTACATTGGTAACAATTCCTACATCGACCTGATCAACCCCTAAACCCGAACGAATAATGCCTCCGCGTGCGCATTCAAGCACAGCAAAATCTACCATTGGCTCGTGCAAAATCATGGAAGTGCTTTTCGGACCAGTGCAGTCGCCCTCTTTAATCAGGTTTCCATTCAAATAAATTCCTTCTGTTGTTGTGTAACCAACATGGTAACCCTGCACCTGTGCAATGTATGCCATTAACCTGGTTGTTGTAGTTTTTCCGTTGGTGCCTGTTATTGCAATAATCGGAACTCTTGCTTCCGTATGATTTGGAAACATCAGGTCTATGATAGCCTTACCTACAGGACGCGGCTTTCCGTATGAAGGAGCAAGATGCATTCTCAGACCTGGAGCCGCGTTCACTTCGAGGATAACACCGCCATTTTCGGTTAATGGAGTACTCACATCCGGAGCCATTATATCTATTCCGCAAATATCAAGACCTATAATTTGAGCAACACGTTCAGCCAAAACAATATTCACCGGATGAACCATATCTGTTACATCGGTGGCTGTGCCCCCGGTGCTGAGGTTAGCGGTATCTTTTAAAATTATTAACGCTCCCGGTTCGGGAATAGATTTAAGGGTAAGCTTACGATCTGCCAATAATCTGTTCACATCATCGTCAATAATAATTTTTGTAAGAACGTTTTCATGCCCCTCACCTCTTCTGGGGTCGGCATTTACATTATCTATCAGTTCCTGCACTGTATGAACACCATCTCCTGTAACCGATGCCGGTGAGCGTTCAGCTACAGCAATTAGTTTATAATTTATTACGAGAAAACGAAAATCATTACCCGAAATAAATTTTTCTACGATAACATGGCGTGAATACGCCTGGGCAATTTTAAATCCAGCATGCAACTCTTCTTTGTTGCGAATATTAGTAGTAATACATTTTCCCTGATGTCCGTTTACAGGTTTTGTAACAAGCGGAAATCCAATTAAGGTAATGGCTTCGTCAAGATAAGTTTCATCCGTAAACATCAACCCCTTTGGAACAGGAATAAAAGCATCTTCAAGCAAGCGTTTCGTTGTTTCTTTATCGCCTGCAATATCAACCGCTATATTACTGGTTTGATCTCCAATTGTACCTTCAATTTTTTTCTGATACTTACCCTGACCTAAAATAACAAAACGACCATCTGCAATTTTTTTGACAGTGATATTTCTATTTATTGCTTCAACAATAATTGAGTTGGTGCTTGGGCCGGGATATGCCGCACTTTGTAAAGATTTAAGTTCATTTATATCTTTTGAATATGAAGGATAACTTTCGCCTTTTAAAAGAGTTTCAGCTATTCTGGCAGCGCTGTGAGCAGCTTCTGTTCCTGCTTCCTCTACCTCATACTCAAAAACAGCGTAGTATGAATTATTACCCAAAAGATGTTCCTTATAATAAGATACGGCTGATCCTGCGGTTTTTTGTAAAATATAACCTAAATATGCAAGCAAGCGGGCAATTTCAAGCTGATTATTATTGAGTGGTTTATCGAATTTTTCAATTAATGGAAATAAATTTTTAAGCGCGCCAAAAAATTTTAGCGGATCCTTATCTGAAATAAAAGATGAATCTATTTTAATAACAATAAGTCTATGATGGTTAGGCGACCATTGATTTGGTCCCCGCATAACTTTGAGTTCAGATAGCATGCATGATGTATTTTAACTTTTCTGTAAAAACAAATGCCAGGCATAGAATGAGACCTTAGTTGCCGGGTGCGAAATAGTTATGGTATAATTTTATACTCTCATAAATAAGTTATTGTAGAAAAGGATTATGAAATTTCTTAAAGTCATATTATTCAACCTGATATTTAAAGTGATTAAAAAAATTGTACGCAAGAGATTGCTACACTGATTTCTGACACACGAAAAATTCAAGAGTTGTTGAAAAGGCAAATAGTTACCCACCAATTACGCCTGGGCCTGATCCCACATTTATTTATTTATAAAAAATTATGAGATCGGTCATATCACTGTATCATAAAAACAGCTTACTTCGCCCTAAAATTTATTAAAATGAAAAAATCACTACTTATCCCCGCACTGGTTATTACTGTTCTGAGCTCATGTAACAATCAGCATGATGAAACAAAAGCTGATGCACCAACCGTAACCATTGATACTACGCTGCAATTTTTTGGCGATAGCATCAACATAGATGGCGCGGTTGATATTGCAAATCTTAACGAGCAACTCGCAGGAAAGGATTCTTTAAAAATTAAGCTTACCGGCACAATAGATGAAGTATGCCAGAAAAAAGGCTGCTGGATGAATATGAAAACAAACGATGGCCAAATAATGAAAGTGCGTTTTAAAGATTACGCGTTTTTTGTTCCGAAAGATGCCGCCGGAAAAAAAGTATACATGGAAGGTTATGCATATAACGATACCGTTTCTGTTTCCGAATTAAAACATTACGCGGAAGACGCCGGAAAAACAAAAGCTGAAATTGAGCAGATAAATAAACCAGAAGTAACCATATCCTTTGAAGCCAATGGGGTTATCATTAAAAAATAAGTTTACACTTATTACAATTGTTTTGTTTTTAATTATTGTTAGTTGCAGAAATGAAAACAAAGAATTGACAAAAGAAGAAAAAACGGAATGTAAAACGCAAAAGCCGGTAGTAAATCCGAATGGAAGTAGTGAATTGGCCCTGCTCATGCGTAAAATGCTTCATTCGTCAGATTCTATAAAACAAGTTATAAAACAAGGCGGCTTACCAGAAACATTTCCGGATGAGTTCTTGCGAATTCACACCGCCAAACCTACTGATTCTGAGACCAAGAAAGCATCGTTTGATGGGTTTGCTACCTATTACCTAAACACATTAAAAACACTTTATTCTTCGCCAAAAAGTGAAGTATCTAAAAACTACAATGCGGTTATTGATGCCTGTTTAAGCTGCCATTCAGAACACTGTCCCGGCCCGGTAAAAGCAATTGGTAAACTAAAAATCGATTAATTAAATACAAACACAAATTCAATTATCAACTAATGGGATATGCAATTCAAAAGCTACATAACATTCAGACGTTAATAAAAAGGGAATGAAGAGCGTGTAGTTTCAACGGTATACCCGTACTTTTAAAAAATATATGAAAAAAATACACAAATCTTTATTTGCTGCTGCATTAGCCTTTATTGCTTTCAGCTCAAAATCTCAGGCACCAACCCCTGACGTACTCCATTATAAGTTTAATGGCACAGGTTCATTAGTAACAAATTATGCGAGTGCACCACCTCCAGGAACTGCGACGGGTACCATAATGGGTACGCAAACACAAACAGGCGCCATTAATTGTATGGGCGCTTTGGTTGGCACAGGCTTATCAAGCACTAACGAATACGTGAATACCGGTTGGGCCCCAAATTTGGGTTCAGGTGCTTGGTCGCTTTCATTCTGGACCTCAAATATTATCCAAACTACCACTACGTATTACATTTTGGGTGATGTTAACTCTGGCGGTTTTCGCGTATTTACCGGTGGAGTAGCGGGCTCCGGAAACTGGATCCTGCGTGGCTCAATGACCGATGTATTGCTTACCGGTGCGGCTTCCACTACTCCATGTTTGGTGTCATTTGTATATTCACCAACTTTTTCAAATGTGGTAGGTTATGTTAATGGTGTTCCTACAACAACCGTTGCCCAGAGTGCGGTAACCCTAAATGGTTCGGGTCCTTTTAAAGTTGGAGGTTACAGTTCAAGCAATTCGTTAAATTCGGGTGGGTTAATGGCCGACTTCCGTTTATATTCTACCGCGCTTACGTCAAACGACATATTAAACATTTACAATTTTGGGGTCTCTTCTCTTTCACTTACTGTTAGCGGCACAACCTCTGTTTGTCCTGGGCAAAGTGTACAAATCAATGCCTCTGGAGCTAACTCATACACCTGGAGCACAGGTGCAAGTTCTAACAGTATAAGCGTAACACCTACAACCAGCGCTACCTATTCCGTTATTGGAAGTGCGGGTAGCTGTACGGCTTCTTCAAGTACAACTGTGAATGTATTATCAGCTCCGATATTAAACGTTAACAGCGGAAGTATCTGTACAGGTTCTTCGTTTACCATCACCCCGGGCGGAGCTTCAACTTATACCTTTGAAGGTGGTAATGCGGTTGTATCGCCAACAGCCAGCTCAACATACTCTGTAGCAGGAACAGGAACAAACGGCTGCGTGTCACAGGCTGTGACTTCATCAGTAACTGTAAATCAGTTACCGAACGTAATGGCAACATCAAACACCAGTTTATTATGCGCAGGGCAAACCGCAAGTTTAACAGCAAGCGGAGCTTTAACCTACACCTGGAACACAAGTGCTACAACAACAGTTGTTGCTGTATCCCCATCTGTAACCAGCAATTATACCGTAACAGGAACTGATGCAAATGGCTGCTCAAACACCTATACAATTACACAACCTGTTTCGGCCTGTACAGGAATTAACGAACTTGTCTACGGAAGTTCATTATCACTGTATCCAAATCCATCTTCAAGCGAAGTTATTGTTTCATTAAATCAGGTGATCAGCGAATTAGAAGTGTCTGATATGTCTGGCAGAGTTATTTACAAAGAAGCAATAAATAAATCCTCAGCCAGTTTAAACATCAGTAATTATTCTAATGGTATTTACCTTGTAAAAGTTAAGAGTAACAATCAAACAGAAATAGTTAAACTGATCTATAATCCAAAAATCAAAAAGTACAAATTTAAAAATCAAAAAGTACATTTTTTGATTTAAATTTACACTCCTTCACTTTACTAGTGAGGGAGGGGAAAGAAAAGCGGCGGTTTCAGGGGGATTCTGCCGCTTTTCGCTTATTAAACAGTTGTTAAAGGGTAATTAGCGGTAAGTACCTCTATTTTTGCCTTTCCTGCCCCTTTATTTACCGATACACGCTGCTCAATCGTTTTCTGGTGCCAGCCATGCTTTTTCACAAAAGACTTCAACACGGGGCTCGGATAGGAGCTTAAAAGAAACTTTCCTTGAATCGTAGACAGGAGCTGAAGCAGGTTCTCAAAGTCCTGAATCGAATATCCATCGTAATGACCACAATCACTGTTAAAGTATGGCGGATCGCAGTAGAAGAATGAGTCCTTCGAGTCTCTTGAACGAATAATGCGCAGCGCATCAGTGCATTCAATTTGCACGTTTTGCAGGCGAATAGCGTATTCCTCTCCAAACCCCTCGCGCTTGTTAGTTATCTTCTTCGTGGTAGTATTCTTGACAATGTCATACCCCCAACTCTTACCGTCAATTAACCCAGAGAATCCCTGAGCAGCCAGGCACCAGATCGCCCAAGCACGATCAATGCGCGTAAACATGTGCGGACGCTTAACAATGTGAGCAGCATCTTCAAATAGCGTCCTACTGTGAAGTGATATTCTGACCTTTTGGTTCAGCGACGGATAGTCATTCTTAACAACCTCGTAAAAGTTAATAAGCTCCTGGTTCGTGTCATTAATCACCTCCACTTCGGAAGGGTCTTTAGCAAAAAAGACAGCAGCTCCGCCGATGAACGGCTCTGCATATAGCTTATGCTTCGGAATTAACTGGATAATTGTGTTTGCAAGCTTTTGCTTGCCACCGTAATAAGTGATTGGGGTTTTCATATGTATTTATCTTTGATTATCTTTGTAGCACTCTCACATTTGCTTATAAAAAAAACGATGCGCATTCTTGGAGGATATTGTCCCCCGGTAGAACGCGCATCGTTCGAGTTTTTAAGAAAATGTGAGAGTTTTCTTTTAAAGCCGGGGGGCTACTTATTCCCCCCCTCCTAAATTATTATAGTGGTATTTGTAAATTCCAGTGATAATCTGCCGCTGTTGGAGTTGAGTTAATTGCATCAACTATTTCGACTAACCCGTTCGCGCTTGTTATCTTCATTAAATACATAGTGCGTGTGGCTCCAGCAATGTATTGCATTATAGGCATAACAATATCAAACTGCGGTCTATATCCGACTGGAAGATTAAATACAGAATTTGTTGCTACACCTCCAGCTGTAGCACTGCCCACAAAACTTACAGTACCAATATCGTTTTTCTTAAATCGTATACCTTGAGCACCAGAAGCACCATCTGACCAACCGGCATAATAGGCAGGTTCTCCAGCCGCCCCAACTTGATGCCAAGTATCTATAGTTTTATTAGCCAATGGTGCAATGGCAGTTGAAAGAGCAGATGGCGTTGTAAGTTTTCCAGTAGTAATTAGCAAATCAGCAAGGACAAACTCAAACGTGCAAGCACTATTAATTTCATAAACTCCAGAAGTGTTATGTAGAATGGTTGCATATCTACTGTAATGAACGTTCTGAGTTGTTGTGTTCTGATATTGCCCTGTTAAAGTAATCTGATTTTGAAAACTAAACACAAACGCAGAACCGCCAACACCAAGAGGCTGTGGCGTAGTTTGTGCTGGCACATAATATATTTCATCTCCTAACCAAGCGTATCCCTCAGTATATGTATAATTACTACCTGCAATTACAATATTACATCCATATAGTTTTCCAGAATCGTCAATGGTATTTGAGTTAAAGGCGCGTAATAAACCTGAAAATCCAGATCGCCACGCATCCTGAACGAATTTAATGTTGTCACCTAATAATGGGTGTCCGCCGTTGCCTATTTGTAATTTATCCATTGTATTGATTTAGTATGTTTGAATTATATATGATTTTCCAGCTAACCTGTAATAGTCTATCAGAGCCTTCATTTTATTTACATCATAGACCAGCGTGTTAGGAACCCAAACTATGAAGCCAGGCGCGCTGTTTATTTCTGATTGATTGTAAATGAAAGTGGGTTGTAATGGTGTAGCACTCCATGATGCTGATGAACTTGGATTTTGTCCTATATTACCAGCTATACATTCGTAAACAACCCCATTCAAATAAGCATATTCTTTGACGCTATAATTGTAGTTAGGATCCCAAGTGTTATACAAATATACCGGAGGCATTGCTTCGATATTATTGTAAATATAAACTTGATTTGGTGTGCCGTCTGTAATATAAATGTTCGTTGTGCCGGGCGCAAAATTGTCATTCAATATTGATTCCAGATAACAGCGTTGGCCGTTAAACCTTACTTTGTATATATACTCTGTCTTAAGAATTAAAAACTCGGTATAAATAACCTTTAACGGTTTCATTAACGCTTTAATCCAATCAACTCGCCATTGCCTCTGAAGAAACAACGGAAGGTTATCCTGTATTATTTTTGTTCGTGTAAACGAATAATTAAACATAAGGCGTGTAAGTAGTTGTTACTGTTAAATCATTAGCCGGATCAATCTTGAGATGACCAGCGTTAGGTAAATATTTCTGGGTAAAGGCTACAAATGGGTTTGCACCATACCTTGCCAATGCACTTGTTATATACACTGATTTTACTCCTTGAGCCGTTTGTAAATAGTCAACAGCGGTCATCAGCTCAAATACACCGTTGAAGTCAATATTATCGATGTAATTATTTACAGCATCAATTACCGGATAACTTCCGGGAGTAGAAAGCAACTCGCCGGTTGAACTTAATACAAGAGGATCATAATTTACGGTAATGTATAGTTGTAACTCGTCAGCTACATCTGTAATGATACTTACATTAATTCCGGGAGGCTTTAATTTTTTAATATAAGTGTCGTATGCTGAAAGCTCTGTTGAAGACAAAGGCGAAGCAACACCTCCTACAAGTTTTGCAACTTTTAATACCACAAGATTAACTCCTTCTTGTGAAGCAGCTCTTTTTATAATTTGATTTGCGGTATTAATTGTCGCGTATTTCCACTCTTTATTGGAATCCTGAATAAGCACATCTCCAAATTGGAATTCAAAAGACTTTTGAACGTACCACGGAAGAGTCCCGAAACGGGATTTTTTAGCGATATCCTCCATGTCTATTTTCAGTAAATCAAATAATACATCGAGTGCATAAATACCACACGCGACAATCCAAACAAACCATCTCCATCTTGCTACCTTACTGGTAGTAGTAACATCAGTTAGTAAATCCTGAGCTAAATCAGGATTAGGAACTAAACCATTTAACGTAGACATAGTTTGTTTCTCTGTTATTATTACGTCGTACCAATATTGCGGTGATCTTGCCATTTCTATAATGTTGTTTGAATTAATTCATCCTCCGAAACCTCGCGAGTTACCATGTTCGCCAAGTGTCCTCCGTCAACTAATGCCTTATATGCTTTTGCGCAGCGGGGATCTTCAAGAACTGATTCTGGTAATATCCATAGTGAGTTCTTTATTTCAACTGGCTCGATACTCAAACCATCTAAGGCCATTTGTTCCCTGTAGTCATTTAAAAATGAATCCAGAAAAGACTTTTGATTTAGCGTTAATACTATCATAGTGAAAATCCTCTTGTTGTTGCAAATGTGTGAAGCGCATTGTGTAAGGCTAACTGAGATATTGTACCTCCACCAAACCAGCTGAATGATAATTGCGTAAGGGTATTAAAAGATCCTGCGGTGCCACTGGCGTTTTCACAACCAACGTAATTGTTATAGTTCGGGCGCAAGCTGCTGGTTAGTGTGTTTGAATGTATTTGACTACCATTCACATAAGCTTGACTCGCGTTCTGGCCAGTTCTTGCGACTGCAAATGATCCTTGCGAAACCGTATTGTTAGGTAAACTTAAAGTAGTAGTATTAATAGCATAATAAAATTGCCCATTCACCCTAGGACCCATTTGTATACGACGGGTTCCGTCGTTACAACCCATTGAATAACCTAAGGCGATTCCGCTAATATTGCCATAAAATCCAAAAGAAGATGAGTCGAGAAGATAGTTAACTCCGTTCGTGCTTGCGTTATAATTTGTGTTCAGATATTGATTAGAACCATTTGTTGCATAACCAAAGTTGGCTGTCCAAGCCGGACTGTTTACCTCAGTAATGGCTGTCGAAGTTGGATTTACCAGACTGATACGCGCATGCTGCTGACTTTCTACTCCATGTATCCAGAGTCTATCTAAACGAGCCCAGTTTCCATCAGACTTCAAAGTGAGTACAAGCGTATTTATAGCGATTTTAAACGCTGTAGAAGGCTGTGGAGTCAGTTGATTGAAGTACGCCTGCGCGTCTGTATCGTAAGCACCAGTACCAGATAAAGCGACGTTTTGCGTAGTTGCACTTGTCGATGAGTGCGTAATGTTGCCAATGTATGATACGTCAGTAGCAGGGTTAAACTTCACATAAATTGTAGTCGCGGAAACAGATCCTGCAACCGGAGATAGAGAAATAGGACTTTGGTTGCTGGAGCTGTTATTTGTATTTATGATATACCCTGCTGGCGCGGTTATAACTATCGGCGCCAATAGATCTGATCCACTCACTACGTAGGACATTGAGCTGGAAATTGATCCCGGATAAGTGTTCGGAAAGCTTAGCGAGTTTGGAGCTACCGATATCGTCGGTACTGTTACTACACCGTTAACCGTTACTGTTTTTGTTATTGCATTGGTCGATGTAAGAGAAATCGTTAGATTATTATAGTTTACATTCCCGATTGGAGCAAATTTCACATAAACCGTTTCATTAACCTCTCCGTCGACCGGAGCAAAACTTAATGGGCTTTGATTTGTGTTGGAGTTATCTGTGTTAATTATGTATCCGGTCGGAGCCGTAACAACAAGGTTGCCAAGCAGATCCGTACCCGTAACAACCACAGATTGAGACGCTGAAACCTGACCAATAAGAAGACTGCTAAAGCTCAAGGTTGTTGGAGAAACAGTAATTACAGGCGGAGGAATGAACGCCGTGGATGGTTTATTGCCGGAGGTTAATAGATAGTTCACCACATTCTGGTTAATAACTGATCCTGTAATTTTGAGCTTTGTGCCTGGCTGAAGTGATTGCGTAAAGCCTAAGAACGGATTGTCAATCATTAGCTGCTTAACTCCTGAAGCATCACCATATTCTTGTATAGCAATGTCCCATATGCTCTGGTTAATATCTACTGTTATAAACTTGCTCATTACAACTCAAATTTTATTTCACCAGTAGGTGTGATATCTAATTTTGTTGGCTCTTTGCCGTCTCTTCTTAAATGCAGCTTTAAAGCCTTCTTCATCTCTGACACTCCCACATTGGTTGAGTTTATCATCTTTTGAAGGTTAGGACCGAGAATAGGGTCGTTTTTAAACGAACCTGTAGTTAACTTGAATATGATTTTACAATCATCTAATTGTCCATCTCCCAACACAAAGTCGCCATTAGCAATCACCTCGTCGCCATTGTTATCCAGTAATATGTCAAAGTGTTCTCCGTTAGCCATTGCCATGTTTTATTTTTACGTTCTCTAATTGTGTTAAGTCTTGCAACTGCATGGCGGCAATTGCAGCATTGAAAGCACTAGCCGATGCGCCTCCATCAATTATACCTGACAAAGTTGTTATGGCTGCCTGCGTAGCGACTTTTAGAACGTTTAAGTTTGAATTCAACTTAGCAAGCTCTGTCTTCAGCGGATTAATTTTCACTGTGCCGCCGTTCACGTTGCCCATTATTTCAACGGAATCAGTTTGCTCAACCATAATTACCGCCCCAATGTTTCTGGTGTTGTTAATGAAAGCAACAAGCACATCGCTGTTTATTACAGGTTTTATAACCACTCCGCTTTTATCAAAACCCAGAAGTATATTTTCAATAAGCAAATCATCAAACTCTACATTACATGAATAGCCGTTAACTGATTTTACTTTACACCAAGCAGTGTTAAGAGGGATCATGTTCATCACCATCGCCCTTATAGCTTTTCTTATTTCTTCAGCTTCTCCCGCGTTCATTAATTAGCTGCTTTTGGTCCAAGTTTAACACGGCGCTCAATGGCACCAGTGTCTCTAAATTCTGTTGTTACCCCATCAACGTAGTAATTACCGCTCCTGTCGGGATTTCGTAAGTTCTCCAGATCTGCCGTATATCCATGACGCACATAGGGAATTCCAAACGTTATTAATTCGCCTTGATAACCGTCCATTTTCAGTCTGGCAAGTTCCTTTTCTGCTAGCACTTTTATTTGAGCTTGATCAGTAACATTACTACATACAAGTCGCTGCTCCTGTCCATCATCATCACCAACGGTTGCTTTGATTTTCTTGCCATTACTTAAATGGCTTGTCATCGTAACCTTGAGGCGTATATCTTCCTTACGGCGATACTTTAGGTTGTTACTTTTTATATTCCGCTTCGTGCCATCGAAGTAATACTTCACGGTTTGTGTCTGAGGATTGTCGGTGTAGATCTTACCACTCACCAGTGTGTTATCAACAAAATAGGAGTAAATACCGTGCGAGTCCTTTAAATCCTGCAATACTGAAGCAACTGTATGTTCTTTATAGAAGATAGACCCCAGGTTAACATCCATTGCATCGATGGAATATTCTGCGGGTACAATTGCACGAAGCAGGTTCGCCAACGTAACAGATCCGTAACTCTTGTTAACCGCTATGCGCTTCATCTTATACATTGCATCCTCGCATTTTATAAGCACTGGCATGTCGTCAAGTATTTCAGAAATGAACCCGGTAAACTCCCTGTTATATCCCATATTATATCCTGACTCGATTTGAATGGGATCACCAGCCTTAAGAAGTTCAAACACACGACCGCGCTCTTCCAGATACAGCGTTTTAGCTATAACAACTTCAGCAGTATCCGTTAATGATTTGAACGAACTCTGGCACTTGAACGAGCTGCACGTGTTGAACAGAAACGCTCCGCGATCACGGCTTGCCGGAAATATTATTCTAACATTAGTCGCTAAATACATTCTCAGTGAGCCTCCTAACCTCAGTATAAAATTGCAAAGGGTTTAAATCCCCGTTAATCAGTTCCGAAAGTGATTGGTGATAGTTTCGAAGCGCCTTGTAATCCTTAAGTTGGTTACTTTTTTTAGTTACATGGTTCTCCAGTTCCCTTATTTTTGTGCGCAAATCACTATTCTCAGCCATTAGCTTATAGTGTTGACTGTAAAGCTCAGTCATTTGATTGCGCAATTGTGATAACTCAGAAATAAACTGTTGGCGCTCTGTTACAAAAGCATCAATCTGTTTTGTTTTAATGCGACCGTACACAGTTACGGCAGCTGTTAGGACTCCGCCTGTAGAAATAACTGTTGCAATGAATTGTAATATTGTCATAACGCGATTAATTCTAAAGGTTCAACACTTCGCATTACTATCTCGTAAGGCTTAACTACATTCATATCCAGTTGCCTGGCTTCAGGAAAATTTATACGGTGGATCGCCACACGGTGGATATCCAACCACTCAAAAATTTTACCTTTCACTTTTACGGAATCGCTAAGTTTCCAATACGACAAGAGTTCTTTCACCTGATCTTCAACACTGCTTTTTCCGGTAACACGCTCCTGATCATTTTTAATTATAAATCCTTGAATCCTGATATCCCACGGTTCAAATCCGTATTCTTCAATTACAGCACCTTCTTGTCCGCTCATTGGGGTTTCCTCCCATCGCTTAGCCTGACCAATTGTAGCAACGCTTGTAAACGGCAAATACATTCCCTTACGAAATACCTTCTTTAGTACACCTTGCTCACGCTTCAGGTAATCTCCACCATCAAAGCCCATCCAGAAATGCACTGGTGTATTAAGTGAGCTGTATACCAAATCGTAATCCTCCTCGGTGATAATTTCGCCAACTTTAAAAAGTACACCTTCTGGCGCTTTTGGTTCGCCCGGAATCTCAAAGCGTTTAATCATTGGGTAAGCAATGCCAAACACCTGAGTAAACAATGTATTTATGGGTATCTGAAACTCCATTATATTCCTAAGGTTACTGCGCCATCGCGTCCGGCATCAACTATCTGATCAGTTAATTTGCGCTTAACGTTATCAACACCGTCTTTAAAGTGATTATGTATCTGTAAATTCATTATCAGCGTCTTTCCAGATCCAGAGGATCCGTCACCGCCAGAAGATCTGCTACCGTGTCCCTTCTTGCCCTTTCCATCGTCCATACTACTGAAGTCAACGAACGCATCGTTGCGTTTCATTAGCGCGTCAGCTTTTCCCTTCTGTAGGTCGCTTTTTCCTTTACCCTCGTTCGGATCAATCATATTCTTGCTTGATCCGCCTTCAAATGCTTTTAGCCAGGAGGCGTATGATTTTTGGTAAACAGCCCATTGGGTTTGGTTCCATACGTCCTTGTCGGTAGTGCCAAATTGTTTATGCGTGCTTTGTCGAGCATACTCCATTGCTTTATCCCTTCGGGCATTTGCGGCAATAGCAACAGCATCTTCACCCTCATCCCTCCATGTGTCGCGCTGTAATATCTTAAGCGTAAACAACTCTTTAATTCCCCTTCCAATGCTTTTCAATCCTTGTATTAAAGTATCAACAACTGGCAACAGAAAGCTGCCAATGCTCTCTCCTATATTCTTCAGCTCGTCACCAATATCAGCCCACGACCTCGATGTGTTTGCAGTCGCCTCCAGTTGCACGTTGGTTTCTCCAATAGCGTTGTTAACGCCTTCCATAATGCTTTTGAACTTGCCAGCATCCGCAGTAAGAATGGAGAAAGCATTACGAGCTTGTGCATCTTTTAATCCGATATCAATTAAAAACTGAGTTTTCTGTTTATCCGTAAGACTCTTGAGTTTGTCGCCCAGCTCGAGAAACACTTCCTTAACGTTACGGCGCATGCCATCCTTGTTAAACAGGTTAATGCCTTTGCCAGCTAATCCGGTAATAATATCATCTTTCTGAAGGGCTGTGAATGCGTTCTGCATTAGCATAGCTGAATCAGCAGCGCTCTGACCTTTAGCGGTCATAAAAGAAAATAATCCGGCTGTGTCTTTAAATGTTACTCCGAGGTTTCGGCCAGCTGCAATAAGTTGCGGAAGATACTGGGCGAAGTCGCCAAACTCACCCGCACCAAGTGCCTTTGCTTTCAAAAGCGTATCCATAACCTCTGAAGCATTGGTGTTTTGCTCACCAACTACAGAAAGCGTTTGTGCAAGGGCTCCGGCCACAACGTCAATATCAGTAAAACCAGCCTTTGCGCCTTTTACTGCTGTCTCGAGAATATCAAGAGAAAGGTTAACTTTTCCCGTCTGACTTATGATCTTCTCGTATGCGTCAGGAATGCGCTCGAAGTTACCCCCGCTTTCGCTTCCTATTTCCTTTAAACGATCTTTAAGAACGCCAACCTGTTTAGATCCTAACTGAGCAGTAGCATTAATCTTCGCCATCCCCTTATCAAATTCAAGGGTAAGATCTACACTCTTCTTTAGTTGAGTGGTGAGTGCCATTGCGCCAGCGGCGGCAATCATTATAGGGTTCTTGATCATGCCAAGCGCTCCGGTTAATCCCGGAACCTGATCGGCTGCGCTCATAAGATCGCCTTTCATTCTTTGCAGCCAGGTACCACCAGCAGGAGGAATCATTGCTGTTTTTATCTTATTGATTTCAGAGTGTGTTTTATCAATAGCACGCTGATAGTTCTGCATGTGCTTTATGCTAAATGCTTTCGACTGGAGATCCTTTAAGGTCTCCAGTCGTGCATTCAATTGGCTTAAACTGTTTCCGAAATCTTTGCCGGTAACAACGGCTTGCTGTCCAATTCTTTTGGTGGTATTAGCAACATCATTAAGCTTGGCCTGACTAGCTGTTGCAGCAGACATGATGTTCTTAAGCGGACTGGTTACCAAATCCGTTAACTTCAAATACCAGTTAGTTGTTTGGTCACTCATGTTATTCTTCAGTTCCGCTTGTTACTTCAATTATGGCTTGTTTTATTGCTTGTACAAAGAAGTTGTGCTTTAACTTTTGCAGGTACAGATAATCCGCGTACGCTTCTTTAAACTCTTCTTCATGAAGCAACTTCGGATCTTTAATACCCAACTCGTATTTGAGCACTATATTTATCTTTCGATATGTGTCCTTCCCATCTTCTTCATTAACGAAGGGAAGGTCTACAACTCCTTTTCCTCAACTACCTCCAGTTTGTCAAACAAAGAGTTAATCATTTCGTTTACAGCGTTCCCTAGATCGATATCACTTTCCAGTAAATCAACCGGACCAGCCATTACGCAATTAGCCACCAACACTTCGCGCACTTTTTTATGCTGCTTCTCGTCAATGTACTTCGCGATTGCATCAAGCGTTGTGCGGCTTGGCTTAGCGATAATGAATTCCTTCTTACCGTTTATTTTTGAAATAACGGTGATCTTTTTTACTCTGGTTCTTTCCTGCTTCCAGGTGTCAATCATATCCTGAGTGACATCCTGCACGTTTGGTTTGTTTTGCATGGTATGTTGATTAAAAAATTATCTTATTTTACGTTCCAGTCTATGTGGGATGTGAGAACACCGATCTTGTGAACGATCTTTCCATCTCCCTGCTTAACCTCCCGGCCATTGTCCATCAAACGACAGTTCTGAATAACATCCTTATACAGAAAGCCATTGTGCTCATACTGAACTACGATTGGAAAGGCTGGTATGTCCTGAATTCGCAGACCTGTGCCCGCCAAAGATGCCTGTAATGCTTTCAGCTCTTCGCTGTATAAACTTATAGACGCTTTCGCGGCGTAGTTACCTTCGGATTGGCCAATAGGATACTTTCCAGCACCATACTCATTTTCCATTTGCTGGTTATCTGTGTATGACAATTCGGCAATTGCCTCCAGATCACGACCTAGCATGCGAGTTGTAATAGCGTTCCAGCCTGTAATTTTCCCGAACTTGTTTATAATAGTAGCTTGTGCCATCTTTATTTCGAATTTTAATTAATACTGAATGCTAAGTTTCCGGTGATTTCACGCGAATAAGCGTAAGGTTTGATGGTCATACCAACGATCACCGTTGAGTTAGTATATACCTGTTGGTTCTGTGCAATGTAACAAGCTGTTTTGGTGGCGTGGCCATCAACCACCAGAGTTCCTAAGCCGTTTCGGGAGTTATTTACATCCTCCTGCCATTCCGATGCTGTAGTTGCACTAATGTTGCCAGCTGCATCCGTTTCAACATTTGAGTTGGTTTTAGGAGTAAGCTTTTGAATGGCAATACGTGCGCCACGATTCCACACGCGTGTGTTTGTTCCGTAAGCAAAGTCACTGGTTAGTACAGTACATGCTGCACTTCCAACCCAATAAACACCAGGATATTCTGGATAAGAATCAGCATACAGGTACGCGCGATCCTTAAGGGTTTTTAATTCAGCCGCTGTCAGTGCACTCATAAGCGTACCTGAACTGATTGCTGGCTGAAGCCATTCGCCAGTTGCGGCATTGCTTAATGAGTAATATTCTTTGCTCTTGTCAGGACTATCAATCACGTTAATTGATCCGTAATCTTCATGCACTCTGCGAATTCCAATTGATCCTAGTAATGTGCCAACTGCTGCGTGTTTTGCATATAGAGCGTCGAGGTTAGCTACAGCTTTATCCTGGGCAATAACTACATGAACGTTTGGCGCTGTTTTGGTGCGCATATCGGTAACAGTTGCAATAGTTCCGTTTACCTCACGGCCTTCGATTACAATGCTGTTGATATAACAGTTCTGTAATTTAAAGTCATCAACAAGCGCCTGCGCATTTGTGATAGCCGTAAGAACATCACCATCTACTCCACCAGTTAATGTTGGAGTGTATCCAGTTGCTGGGTTTCTTACAACACCTAAAGCTTTAATAGTCTTAGCAGAGTCGTTAACCAGCTTCTTTGCAAAGTTCTGGGCAACGTCAACCATAGCAGTCATTGTGGTAGTTTGTGCAACCACCATTAACCATAGAGTGCCGTTTGGATTAACGCGGAAGAACTCATTGATATGGTAACGAACAAGCACTTTATTGGCCGCGTCATAAGCTGCTGTAAACCCTAAGGCATCAGCGTCAGAAGCTTGAATAAGCTTAACAGAATCGTTAAGCGCAGTGTATGTTGCACCGCCGCCTGGTAGAACACCACCAAAAACTATTCCTTTAATATTTTCGCTGCTCAGGGCTTTTGCGCCTAAGTTGCCATCGCCTTTATTTATTACTGGTCCCGGAAACATCGTTTAATTACTTTTTATTGGTTAGTTAAATGGGTTATTTGACAGAAGAGCAGGATTACTTTTTACGAGTCTTTGCTTTTGCTTCAGCCTTTGCTTCTGCATCAACTTTTGCGGTAGCTTCTGCTTCCTCAGCTTCAGCTTTTGCTTTCGCCTCAGGTTCTTCCGCTTCTGAATCTGCTTTAGCTTTCGCTATTGCTTCGGCTTCAGCTTCAGCGTCGGCATCTGCCTGGTCCGCTGCAAGCTTATCTTCATCCTGAAGTGCTTGTTTTAACTTGGCGTTTACCTTATCGATGTTATCGATCATCTCCTCATACTGGTCACGCTCAGCTTCAAGCACTGTTTGTTTAGTGCTTCTGGCATGCCAATCGGCGTGGCCTTTATCAGTTGGAAGGAAACAGTTTCCGTCCTCTGTGTAAAGGATCTTGTCAGCGTTAGGGTTTGCTACGAAGGCGTTTGCTATTGCAACCACCATTAATGCTCTCTTTTTAGAATCACTCATGATTATGTTTATTTATTAAAAAATTTCTTTACTCTCAATGCGACAAATAGCAGAAGGAGCACAAGGGAGAGCCCGCCTGCCCATGCCAACAGTTTAACACCTCGCGGCGTATAACGGACTTCCCGAGTTTGAATTATTAGCTTTTCCTGCCGCTTTAATTCGATTAGCTTTTGCTGTTCTTTTATCAGGCGCTCCTGAAGCTTCGCTTGGATTTCCAGATCCTTGCAATGGCACTTTACGTCCAGCTTTCCGTTTACAATTGATACTGAAGCTTTCGAGCGTTGCGAATCGATCACAATACTCGGTAGGTTTACCTCGCCGTTTTTGTCCGTTGTTACCGTTGCTTGTATCCGTGAGCTGTCGGCCTTCACTCTGAAGGTTGTATCCCGGAAGGATGTCGAGTCCTTTCGAATGGTAACAGATTCCTTTACTTCGGAAGTCTTTTCCAGTGATTGTGTCAGTTTTTTGTGACAGCTGCTTACTAAGAGAACCAGTGTTCCTAAGAGTATAATTAAATGCTTTTTCATTTGTTTTTAAATGAGGGGTTATGTAATTCGTTATTGCGTATATCTTGTGCTTTGAGCGCTTGAGCGAGTGTACGCCAGATCCTTCCCGAGTTCCTGATAGACCTGTGTTTCCTTCGTTTGTAATAAAGTAATGATCATTCTGCCCGACTATAAAACCCACGTGACCAACCCGTTTAGCTGTTTCATGATAAACCGTGAAGCAATCACCTGGCTTCGGCGTTTGTGCTTTCCGCTGCTTTAAAAGGGATGGCGACCAGATTACGTATTTAGAATTCGCGTAAACAGGCGCCCAAGCGGTTCGGGGGGCTGTCGTTACTCCAACTGAGTGCAGGTTGTAGCTTACGTATGCAGCGCACCAGGCGTCGCCTTTATACCGGCCTACAAACCGCAAATATTTTTCCACTTCAACACCATCGTTTTTGCCGGTTACTTCCCGGACGTGTAATTGTGATGTGAGCGAGTCAACTAAATTTTTTCGGAGGATGGTTTCATGGTTATTGCTTTTTCCTGCCAGTAAAAGCACCAATCCGAAGAAGAAGACGAGGAATAACTTCAATGAAAATGATTCCTGTTCCTTATCTGGCCGGTATTTAAAATTGAGATAAAACCGTTTTAAACCATTGTATGCGTCCGGCATTACAACACGCATCAATAACCAGCAAGCTGAAGTTACCCAAGTAATTTGCCATACCGAAAGGAGAAACGATTCAAGCTCACTACCGCGATCAAACAATGCTGTTTCCGGGTAGAAGTGAATAATGGCTCTGCGGGCAAACTCGATTAGAATTGCCATGATCGGGATAAAGAGTAGTTCTTGTTTAAGGGTTTTGAACATATCTGTTACTTTTTAGGTTGTTACTCGGTTAATCCCCTGCCGTGACTTTCATCGCGGCAGGGGGTTCCTCTGGGTTTACTTGCTCTATAGGTGGTTAATGGGTGGTTAAATGTTGTTATCTATGATCGCTCCGAATCCTTTTGCGGACACCGGGTGAACAATGTAGTACATACGGAAACCTACAACTGTTTTGCGATTCTCAGGATCCTGTGAAGCTTCGCGCAGATATACTGAAGATGATCCCATTGCCTTCATAGCATTTACGGTGCTGAAGAATACTGAAGAGTTCAGGTCTGTACCAGCTCCAGCGGCACCGAACGCTTTCTTGTTGAATGTTGCGTCGAACTTCGGATTATGGATACTCTCCCAAATATTAAAGCCGTAAATATTTTTAATCATCTTGCCGCTTTCGGTTGCGTAATAGCGATCTCTGAATGATTGGTCGGTCAACAAAAGGTCGTTTACGTGCTTAGCGCTAAGCACCAGGTTGCGGCTTTCAACTGGAATCTCCAAGTCGTCGCAGCTCTGCTTGTAAGAGATTAAATCAGCCGGAAGCATTGCGCGTAGACCGTTTGACAGCGTACCTGTGGTTTTAAGAACCGGAGTGTTTGCGGCGTTAGCTGCTGGCGCTAAACTCCAAGCCCCAAGCTTTATTGAAGACACTTTTAAAGTGTCTTTATGCTGCTGCATAACGCTTGACTTTTTATCGTAACCAAGCGCGTAAAGTTCGTCGTCGGTTATCTCGGTGTTTGTTGTTTCCATTTTGTACAAGGAAACGGGCTGCGAGTTATCAGTACGACCTGCCGTAGCAATCGGATACACCGCGTTATTTATTAACACGGTCGGATCGGCTCCGATGGTATTAAAGTTGATTACATCATTGAAAACCTTGTCGTCGTGTGATTTAATCACTGAAAGGAAACTGTCATCAGAGTCTCTGAATAATTTAACCAGCTCTTTTACTACAACTGTATTTTTAGCTACTGCCATTTTGCTTTATTATTTAAGATTATTATATCGGTTGTTTTGTTACTGTATAAGTGAGAGGGTATTACTACTTTTGATTGTAGTGAGCGTTAAACAATTCTTCGAACTTGTCAGGATCTTCCTCTGAAAGCTTCTGAAGAGCAGCCGGATCCTTTTCCTGAAAGTCTGCATACGTCCACTTGCTGCGGTCAATACTTGCAGATCCACCGGTACCAGAACCAACCTCTTTAGTTAACTGAGCGGCTTTCGGAAGCGACTCGATGTGAGCTTTTGTTTCGGCAAAGTCTCCTTTCAACTGCTTCTCGTAATATGCACGCTGAGCAGGAAGGATTTGCTTATTTGTCTCAGCCACATCAAGAACAGCTTTTATTTCTGAAGCTGTTTTCTCTGTCTTAAGATCGTTAAGCTGACGCTCCAACTCACCAGCTTTCGCGGCTTCTACTTTTAAATTTTCGATGTGAGCGAGAATTTGCGCTTCGCTCATGGTAGCCGCTAAGGCTAAAACGGTTATAAGTTTTTCTTTCATATCTGTTTTTTCTGGATTTTGCGTTTGGGTAGGCTTGATAGTGGCAGCTATATTTGGAAGATTCTTGTATCCACAAGCCTCAAGTGTAAGAATGTCCTCCGGCGTAATTTCTGATTCTTCACCTTCAACCTCGTCAATAAACGAAAGGGATTTAGCCTCTGTGGCGTTCATCCAGTAATCGCTCTTCCACATTCCGCGAATCTTCTCCTCTTTTAATCCTGTCTTTTCTGAGTAAGTCTTCGCGTAATTGTCTTCAAGGTTTTTTAAGAGCTTCAGTCCGCTTTCTATCTCGTCGGAGTTGCCGGAGATGTCAAGCATTGGCTTGTGAATCATGTAGCTCATATTGCTTGCTGCAATCGCTTTATCACAGATACAAGCGATATAAGTTGCAGCGCTTGCACATAATGCGCCGATGCGTGCTGTTTTTGAACCAGTAAAGCGTTTAAGTTCGTTAGCAATTTCGTTGGCTTCAAAGCATGATCCTCCGCCTGAATTAATGTAAATCTCAGCTTCTGTGATTCCATCAGCTATTAACTGATCAAGCTTTGCTTTAAATCCAGCGGCGTGATTATACCATTGCGATATATAACCGTCTATACGGATAATCGCTTTGTTATCTTTCGCTTCTGCTGATATTTTGAGACTTCTTTTCAAGATTTTAAGGTTTGATTTTACACCTGTCGTGAGTACAAAGTTTGGTTGGTTTTCAGCCAGAAAAAAATATTAGCTCCATGATGGTATGCTTTTGAACACCATGATAGTGCGGGTTTCAGCACCATCATGAAACTGTAATTTCTATACAGCTCTTTATTATGCCAACTTTGTGGTATGGCTAAAGATGCTGAAAGACAAATTGCACAATCGCTTTACATCGATCACTGCCTAACAGCGAAGGAAATTTCCAAACGAATTAAAGCTTCTGAGAAGACAATTGGCAAGTGGGCTGAAGCTGGAAACTGGAAGAACCTGCGCCTTGCAAAGCAGTCTTCACCTGATGTTCTAATCTCTAAACACAACGAGCTTCTTGGTTTGCTTCTCGACAAGCGTCTGGAATTCGAAAAGAAGAAAACAAAAACGGAAGAAGACAAATCGGATTACGCTTCTGTAATTGATGAGATGAGCAAGGTAGCCGCAATGATTGACCGGATACAAAAAGAAGGACGCACCTCGTTACGCGTTCACATTCATTGCATAGAAAAGTTTATGGCTGCACTTAACGCGCGAGACGCGAAGTTGTTTATGGAGTTAATAGAATTCCAACGTGAATATTTAACAGCACTTGCAGGAGAGTTTAAATGATCAGGAAAGACGATAAATTAGCCTTAGAAAGGTATCTTGACAAGCTTACGCACATTCAGCGTTCAAGCAGGGTTAACCTGCATGAAACTGCCAGTGAAAAAAAGGAACGTATAGAGCGTTGCAAAAAAGATTACGCCTACATGGTGAGTTATTACTTTCCTCACTATGCAGAGTGTGAATGTGCAGATTTCCACATTCAGGCTGCTAATGATATCCGTAACAATAAATTTCACGTAGGGGTTGAAGAGTGGGCTCGTGCTCACGCGAAGAGTACGCATTTTACGATAATGATTCCTTTCTGGCTATGGATGAACGATGACATGAATGTTATGTTGTTAATTGGCAAAAGCGAGGAAGATGCTAAAACCCTTTTAAGTGATCTTCAAGCAGAGTTTGAAGCGAATCCGCAAATAATTGCAGACTTCGGTGAGCAAATGGGTATTGGTAACTGGGAAGAAGGAAACTTTGTTACAAAGAATGGTAAAGCGTTTTTTAGTCTCGGACGCGGTCAAAGTCCGCGCGGTTTACGTTACCGCCAGCACAGGCCTGACTACATCGTTTGTGATGATATAGACGATGATCAGCTAGTGAAGAATCAGAAACGCGTTAAGGAAATTGTAAACTGGATACTGGAAGCGGTGTTCAACACAATGGATAACATACGCGCTCGCTTCGTACTGGTAAATAACCGCATAGGCACCAACACTATATTAACTAATCTTATAAAACGTCCGGGTGTCAAACACCGCATAGTAAACGCCATCAACAGCAAGGGTGAGCCAAGCTGGAAAGCGAAATATACCAGAGAGTTTTTTGAAGCACGAAGACGAGCTATTGGAGAATATGCGTTTCAGAAGGAGTTCATGAACAACCCTCAAATTGAGGGCGAGATATTCAAGGATGAACAGATTCAGTGGAGACCTATCCCAAAGCTTACTAAGTTCGACACTATTGTTGGACACTGGGACGTGGCTTACGCTGGTACCGAAACAGGTGACTACAACGCAGTGAAAGTATGGGGGCTCTTGGGTAACGACTTTTATCACATTAAAGCGTTTGTTCGAAAGTGCAAAATGAAAGCTGTTCTGCTTTGGATGATTGATTACGAGAAGGCGTTGCCGAAAAAAGACGGGGAGCCAACTGTTAAGATACACTGGAGGTTTGAGTCGCAGTTCTGGAATGATGCTCTTAAAATGACACTGGAAGAAGTTGTAAAGGAAACTGGTTATCCGCTATCGCTTATTCAGTGCGACCGTCCGGTTAAAAACAAATTTGATCGCATCGTTAGCTTACAGCCATACTACCAAAACGGCAAGGCGTACTATAATGAGGCTGAGAAGTACAACATCGACATGCAAACAGGCATTAGCCAGTTAAAAGGTATTGAGCCTGGTTATAAGTCGCACGATGATGGACCAGATGCTGATGAAGGCGCAATCTCTTACTTAAGCAAATTTATCCCTAATAATAACCCACTCCCGCTGCTTGGTGCGCGTGGGCTTTCACAAGGATTGTGGTAATGGCAGAAATACACGAAATACAAGAAAACGGCATTGGCACAGGTATTTTCATTTTTACCTGTCCGGGATGCAAAATTGACCATGCAGTTCACACAAAGTTCAAAAATAACTGTGGTGCTATGTGGAGCTTTGACGGGAATAGAATCAAGCCTACGTTTAATCCTTCACTTCTTGTACGGTGGCCAAGACCAAATAAAGGCGATATGGTTTGCCATTCTTTTATACGCAATGGTAAAATTGAATTCCTGTCTGATTGCACACACCCTTTAGCAGGACAAACAGTTGATATCCCACCTTACGAAGATTAATTTATTATGCCTATATACAGCTTTATAACAGACAAGGATCTCGACGTTGGAATGAAGAAGTACTTCCGCGATCAGGTCACAAATGGAACCACTAACCTTCACATTCTGAAGACTTCAGAGGGTGGCGCATTCAGTATGATTAAAGCAAAGCTGAATAACAAGTACGACCTTGTTAAGTTGTTTCCATCTATACAGGATTGGAGCGCGGCAAAAGCGTACCTGAAAGATGAATACGCTTACAAAAACGACAAGATTTATAAAGCGCTTCAGCCAGGTACTAACCAGGATCCTGCCACGCAAACTGCGTATTGGGTGGAAAGTGATCCGCGGGACCAGCTGTTAGTTATTCACTGTGTAAACATGACGATTTACTTCTTTATGGAGTCAATCGCTCCAAACAAGATCACTGAAGACATAGCCAATGCATTTGCATCAGCAATTGAGTGGCTTGATGATGTAAAGAACGGAGATGAAAATCCAGACTGGCCACTCGTATTAGAAGGAAGCTCGTTTATTCACTCTGGCAGTAACGAAAAGTTAGATCATTATTACTAAAGATATGAGTACAAATTCGCGCGTGGGCGCATCACACAAAATTCTAAAGTTTGTTCCTGACAACGAAATACTTGTTGAGGCAGCGTTGAGAAGAGGGCAACCGCTTAGTACATTAATTAAGCCAAGCAGCACCAGCTTCCAGCGTATTGACTTAAAAAAGTGGAAGGAAGCTAAGCGTTCGGCAACGGCTGAAGATCCTGACTTAACATTACTGTATGAAGTAATTGACGACATACAAGTGGATCTTACTTTGTCGGCAAACATTGAAACTCGTATTCTGAAGTTACAGCAGTCGAAGTTTAATATTGTTGATAAGAACAAAAAACCCATTGACGACGCGAAAAGTTTGTTTGAGCGCCAGTGGTTCCTAGATTTTATTCACCACGCAATCACTAGCCGTTTTGAAGGTTATTCTCTTCTGGAGTTATATGAGTTCCGGGAAGACGGAGAGCTGGCTAAATGTGAACGAGTGAACAAATACCACGTAAAGCCGCACAAAGGAATTGTTGTAAAAGAATTGGGCGACGATAAAGGGTGGGGCTATTTGGATGGCGCTCAAGCGCCGTTTTATCTGCCAGTTGGTAAAGCAACAGACCTGGGCTTATTGTATAAGGCTGCGCCTGCGATACTAGCTAAGAAATATGCAATTGGTCACTGGTCTGAGTTTAACGAAAAGATGGGAATTCCATTCCGTTCGGTTCACTCTTCCAATATGGATAAAGTCCGCCAGAGTCAATTAGCGATAATTCTCGAGAACATGGGCTCCGCTGGTTGGGCTGTCTTGAATAAGGATGAGGAGTTAAAGCTTCACACCATTGCCGGAACAGATCCTACGCGATGCTTTGAAGCCCTGATTAATATTCTGAACGCTGAGCAGGCCATGCACTTGCTGGGGCAGAGCTCCACCAGCAACAGCAATAACAACAAGGGCACTTACGGAAGCATGGAAATCTTGCAGAAGATTAGTAAAGATCGCCATGAAGCAGATCTCACTTTCCTTCAGTACCTGATTAACGACATTCTAATTCCGCGCCTTGTTCAGCTTAGTCCTGCATACAGATCTCTGGCCAACTTAAAACTGGAATGGGACAGGTCTGAAGATCTTACCGTAAGCGAGGTGGTGGATTATGTAGTAAAGCTTTCTAGCGAGTTTGAAGTAGATCCTGAGTTTGTAACGCTTAAAACAGGCATTCCCATTATTGGCAGAAAAACAACTACTCCATCTGCAACATTACCATCGGATAAAAAAAAAAGCCTAGAGGCTAAAATCAGGGGATTATATGGAGCATCCTGCTGTAATAAACAGGCGTTAAATTCGCCAGCTGCTGCATCTACTCCCGGTTTCCTTAAAATAGTATTAAAGGTTGCTAAAGCAATGTTTGAAGGGAAGAAAACAGGCGTTATCGACCGGGATCTTCTGAAGAAGACAGCAGAGCATTTACAAGAAGCGGTTACTTCAGGTTTTGGCTTTTCGCTGGATGATGAAGATTTGAGCACGCGAGATCTTGAGATGCTTAAGGCCATTCACAAAAACATGTTCGTATTCTCTGGTGTTAAAACATACCAGCAGCTGCGGGCGATAAGTGACAAGCTGATTGGTGAGGACGGTAAAGCACGGCAATGGGGCGAGTTTAAAAAAGAAGTACTGAAGGTTCACAACAACTACAATGTTACTTACCTGAAGGCGGAGTTTGATCATGCGATTGTAAGCAGCCAGGCAATTCGTCAGTGGCAGGAAATACAGGACACAAAAGACACGCTACCTCTCCTGCAATTTGATGCGACTCTCGATAACCGTACAACTGACATCTGCATCTCACTGGATGGCGTTACGCTTCCGGCTGATGATGAGTTTTGGGATAAACACTTCCTGCCTTTGCATTGGGGTGAGCGCTCTGTTATCAGGAAATTGTCGAGCGGAAAGATAACGGATAAGAAAGATATCCTCCTCCCGGATCTGAAGCCGATGTTTGAAAACAATGTTGGAAAGACAGGCGTTGCATTTCCTGATACGCATCCGTATTACGACGAGATCAGCAAGGCAGACAAGAAGCAGATTGACAAAGAGGTTAACAAGCAATTACCAAAAGAGCTGAAGTAAGGTGGACGATTTTGGAAGACAGTTTTCGCAGTATGTAAAAAAGGTTGAAGCGGCGCTTCAGCCATTCCCGCGAATTGCTGCCAATATTGGTCACAACTTCTTTCTTGATCGCTTCAGGCAGCAGAACTGGGTAGGCAATACAACCGAACCGTGGAAGCCTCGTAAAGCTGGTAGTAAACGAAATAGCGGACGCGCAATCCTAACCGATAGCGGACGATTGAAGCGCAGCATACGAGTTATACGGGCAAGCTGGAACGCTGGCGTTGCAGTTGGTACCGATGAACCTTATGCAGCTGCGCATAATAAAGGATTGCGAAAAACAGTGCGCGTAGGAGAGCATAGCAGGGTAGCGAGCCGAAAGATTGCCACACGTTACAGCAAAAGCGGCAGAGCTCTTAAAACAGGAATAAAGCGTATCCGTGGCGCGGGACACCAAGTAAAATCGCACAACCGAAAAATGAACTTACCAAAGCGCCAGTTTATTGGCGATAGTCCGGTACTGAATAATTTAATACAAAGAGAATTTAAACGCCTTTTAAGTAAAATCTAATATGGTAGCAGAACAAAACTGGGGCGAAGCTTACAAAGAGCTTTCCCAATTGATAATAGATCCGACCGGACCACTAAGCGAGATCAAACATGTGGACCTGTTCTTTGAGCAGATAAATAACCAGGACGAGGAATATCCTTTCCCCGAGCATAGTGTATTTATTGACTTCAATGCTGATAAGATAGAAACCACCGGAAAGAATGTGCAGGACATGAATATGATTGTTACGTTTTACCACGCGTTCGATACTCTTAGCGACAGTTTTGAAGGGAGTGATAATCAAACAACCGCTCTGGAATTTATTAATGTAAACCGTAAAATTCACAAGTTACTTCAGGGCAAACATGGCGTACACTTCAGTAAATTGGATCGGGTGGCATTTGGGAGATATCGTACAGACAGCCGAGGAGTTATCTGTTACTTTCAGAGCTATGCGTGTATAATAAGGGATTATGCTCCGTACGAAGAAACGCAAAGCGTGCAGATAGGTGGTGTGTCGCTAAACAATAATCCAGCGCCGCCACAAAACCAAAACATTGCACTGTATCAAGTAGATCTTTAATAAAAAAGCCCCGGTTATTCGGGGCTTTCCAGTTTTGGTAAAACATCAACTTCAAACTTCGGGAGATCCACCCGAATCCACGCATTACTTTGTTCGGGTAAGTAAAAGAAGATAATAAACGAATCCGACTTCCCGTGTGTTTCCTTAAGATGTTCAGCTATTTCGCGAAGCTGTTCGGTTGTAGCAGAATCTTGCAATTGCACCTTTAGTTCATACCTTCCGGGATACTGCTCGTAACGATCTTCAAGAACCGTATACATAATGGCTGGTGCATTAACTGAGTTGGTGCACCCAACCATCCCAGAAAAAACCATTGGCATTATACCTTTAATTGTTTTCCCGTTTATAACCATTTTTACATCACTCCATTTCATGCTATATTCAAATTTTATTTTTTAAAAGGGGATTTTTAGTTCTTGGCCTGTTAAGGCGAAGTAAAGGTTTTGAAGTTGGTGGACGTAAATAAAATTACTTTTTTCGCTTTTAAATGGGTTGTGTAAGTCTGTCCATTCGTGTGTAAAATGAAATCTTATACTTACAAACACACCATGCGCATCATCAAATGCAATTCTAATTTTCGGGATTTCTGATTCTGAAAAATAATATCCATCCTCGCCCGATGCAACGTCATTACCTTCAAAAAAACCAAACTTCACAAGCCATTCTTTTGTTAGGGGAATTGGATTAAGTTCGTTTAAATCTAACTGCACGCCATTTATCATTTGTCCGGAATATTCAAGTCTTAACACGTAGCATACATTCTCGATATCATCAATAGTCCGAACCCTACAAATACCTTCATAATCACCACCCATTACAAGGTTTTCAATTCTTAATTCACTTGCTTTCATTTCAGCTGTTCAATACGGTTTTGAATGTTGCTTAAATCCTGTTTAGCGATTGACACCACGCCATGCTTTAACGGATCCAGTTGAGCACTGTATTTTTCAATGTCAGCCTTAAGGCTTTTATATTCGCTTAGGAGGGCTTTCTTTTCGATTTCTGGCGTTTTATGGCTGAAATATGATACATCGCACTTCTTTGTATTTGCGGTTGCTATAAACAAATTAAATTCGGCATTTCCAGGATATTTGGACTCAAGCGCTTTAAATTGCTTTAGTGAATGATCCAAAAGCTTAACGTTATCTTTCACGCGGCCATACTTCCAGTAAGTGATAGCTTCGGCACGTAATACCAACGAGTCGCCGGGATATTCGCGATTCAGCTGAGCGAAAGCGGTGTCGGCCTGCTTAATCATATTGGAAGACATGAAGTCCGCAGCCTTGTTTATTTTATCTTGTTTCGATTGTGAGAAGCAGAGCGTTGCTGCTATCAATAAAATGAATGTGAGAGTTGTTTTCATATATTAAAGTTAATGATTTTAAATTAGGTAACACCTATTTTACAGCTTCTCAAATTTTTTTTCCAACGTGTTAATTGCAAATTCGCATCCATCAAAAGCGAGTCGTCTGAGATTATTAAAATCTTCATCGTCAATTCTTTCTTTCATTTGCCTAATTTGAGTTTGCTTAATTTTAAAATGTTGTATTTGTTCTCTAATAAGTTTTGCTGTTTTATAATTATCAATAGTCATTTTTTATATTGATTGGGTATAAGTTATCTTAAATTAAAAGGGCGGGTAATACCCGCCTCAATTTACGCTTCGGTCGTTTCAACCGGTTGCGGTTCCATCAGCTGCGCCACCATGCTCACTGTAACCTTCGTTCCGATAGGCCAGTTTCTGAAGGCTTCGGGGTTTAGCGATGCCATCTGTATCTCACCCTCTGGAGATGCAACCCACGCCTTACGGTTTGGAGCGTCTTCCTCCGTTTGTAGTTCTGGATGAAGCGAAATCTGCGCCACTTTTACTTTCGAATCTGCGTGGTACGGAACTTCCCTGTTGCGCGTTACCACAAAGTTTGTGTTTACTGTTTCTGTTTTCATTTTATTGTGTGTTCAGATCCCTGTTCCCGGTTTTATTTATTATTAGTAACTACAGAGCTTCTTAAACCATTTTGTTATTTAATTCATTATTTCCAAAAATTAAGTGAGAACTTCCAAAATTCTTTCCAGGTTAACCCAAAAGAACCTTTCTCAACAGATAACCAGTAAATAGAAATTAGCACGGTAGCCATGAACGCAAACAACCAAAGTATAATCATTCCTGCCGCGGCCAATAAATATACGATGTGCCTCATTGGTTTGTATAGATTTTCACTTCTCATTAGTCTACTTTCCCGCTTTCTGTTAAACTTATTGCATTGATTCGTGTTTCGCGTATGCAGTTTCTAACTTAGTGTAGGTTGTTTCGTTTCCGCATTTACATCGCGTGTTTACTGGCTCGCCTACTGGCGCGAAAGTGCTTTCAGCCTTAGTGGGATTACAAACACAACACCATTCAACCAACATTCTGAAAGCGGAAGATTCCGAAGCGTTCAATTTATTTTCTATTTTCATTTTATTATGCGTTCAGATCCCTGTTCCCGGTTTTAGTTGTGATACCGTAATGGTCTTATTTGTAATGTTCGTTGCGAATGTTTCGGAGCGAGTTTTCAAACTCCTTTTGTTTTGCTTTTTCTTCGGTGATGAAATCCAGATAAAGCTTCTTAAGCTCGCCTTCATCAGTGGTGATTTCGTGATTATTAATCATCCATACATAAAATTCAATTGCTTTTTCCATAGTTGTTTTATTGTGAGACATTAATGGTCTTATTTAAGTAGTTCAGGATTATCAAAAACGTTCCCCAATTTTTTAGGGTTTTCCGAAAAGGATAATAGAATTGACTCAGTTAATGAGGGGCGGTCTAAACACGTGTTGCCGTTTCGATAACTCACAATTCTAACGGATTGCCCGTGTTGAATAATATCGTTTATATAAACTTCATCGCCTGACGAAAGCTTGCCTACAAACTGCCCAACCGTTTCCGGGCAAACTTTGTGATACGTGCAGTCTTCGTCAATAATATACTTACCAAGCGGATCGCCTTCGTAATTTTGACACAGGTCGCCATATATCCATTCAAGTGAACCAATGCTTTTACCTCTGAATTGAATTTTGTGTGTATTCATATTTTTTAATTTTGAGACCATAATGGTCTTATTTACGTTTATTAAATTTTCGTTCTTTAGCCCGGCGATCTCTGCGGTATTGCTTGCCGCTTTTATAATCTGTTGGTGCAACATGTATTTCCGGTGCAGTTATTTGATATACCGGATGTTGCTTCATGATTTCATCAAAGGTTGTTCCGAGACTCAAGTCTTTAGCGTCCACAACAACCATTCCCTCTTTTGCAAAGGTTTTTATCATTTCAATTATGGCAGCCTTGCCATGCCCAGTGCCTATTATTGCGTAGTTTTTGTTGTCCATAGTTTTTTTAATTATTCCTGTAATACTTCTTCATAGAACGAAAGCAACTTTTCAAGTTTTTTCTTTTCAACACCATAACTATCGAGTTCTGCTTTTAACTCAACAATGTTGTAATAACCACCTCTGTAATAAAACCGAAATGAATTGTTAATGTTTTTTTTAAACAACAGGAGGCCGTTATCAATAATTTGATTTACATCATTGAGTCTTTTTAATATGTCGTAAGTAAGGCTGTCTGCTGATTTCATTAGTTTATGTTCTAAAATTTAAACGAGTGATAACTCTGTATGGCTCGCATTATTACGACGAGCCATACAGTAATAGTTATCACTCATTTTGCTTTTACCTTCGTGCTTTTTAGTGTAAAAGGGGCTTTTGATTTTCTTATGCAAATAGCATTTCCTAGACCAAACCATGCAAATTCGCCATTGTATTTTTTCTCAAAAATTTTACCAACTTTTAAAAGCATATCTCTGTCAACGGTTACAAATTGCCTTTTTCCAGTTGCAATTTTGTCGGCTAATTTTTCAGCCTTTTGTTTAATGTCAATCTTTTTCATAGTTTATTGGTTTATGACAACAATCTTCTTTCTTTTACCTCTGTAATCTGAAATCAACAGCTCGTTGTAACGAATGGGTGTTTCCTTTCCATCAGCGGTGTAATAAACAGTGTTTTGCTTTTTGTCAATTTGTAACAGAAGCTCTGCTACATGATCCGCCCAACTATCCGCGTGCATGCTTCCATCGATTGTATCTTCAAGAAGTGAATCCGGTATCAGGATTTGTGCCGCTGACGTATTTAGCAGAAGCAATGTGATTGTGGTGTAAATTGTTTTCATTTGCATGGTATTGATTGTTTATTTACGTTTTTTCTTTCGGCTAATGTTCTTGGCTTTCCTGTGGTTTTCAGTTCTGTTTTTGATTTCCGACAGGAGATCCGAGTAGCATTTTTTGTGGCTAATACCGGTCTGGAAGTAGTGATGCTCGTAGTTAGTATTCTGTCCTTTTTTCATCGTTTTTAATAAGATTTTTAAACTTCAGTCCGGCAACCGGAATTGTAAATGGCTTCTGGCAGTTGTAGCAATAGAAAGATTGTTTTGTAACTCCGTAATACGTTAGCGTATGCGTGTACTCGCACTTCATAGCGCAGCGAGGGCAATTAGCGTCCTGTGGCTTCACTTCCTTTATACAAGTGTGTGGAATTTGCTTTCTTGTTTTTACTCCCTCTCGTTTAAATCGACAGGCAGTACAATTATTTGTTTTTGTCATTCTTCTTTCTTGTTTCGTGCCCTTTATAGGATCGAATTGAATACTTAAGCTTTTCTATTTCCTTTTGAAGGTTGTGTATGTCAATAAGAGTGTAAGCTTCACGCACCTTTTGAAAGGTGTCCGACTGAAAGGGCGGAAATTGAAGCTGAAACTGATTTGCCATGTTTACATAATTGTTTCTGGTGTATAGAAGTCAATTACCTTATCAGCAATTTGCTGCATGATGTTGTGTATATCCGGTGAGAACATTTTTCCAATAATGACATCAGCGCTGTATTTTGACCGGATGGTTATAAGCTCCACTCCTGGTATTGCATCTATAATGGCGATAATCCCATCGTTTATTCTGCCTTTAACATCCAGATAAATAACATATCTTCCATGCTCAGAGAAGAACTGTGGCTTCAGGCTATATATAGAGTTATCCATTGGCACAAAGATTTTTAAAGCATAAGTCATCAATTGATATCTCGTAGTAATCAGCAATTGCTTTCACTACAATAAGTCTCGGTTCGTTGCGGTTCTCTTCATAGGATCCATAAGCCGAACGAGATATGGCAACGCCCTGAAACGTTTCTATGTCAGAAACAAGATCTGCCTGTGACAATCCTTCGCATTGTCGAAGAAAGGCAAGGTTTGTATGTAGGAATTTAATTGCCATGATTAATACTTAATGGTTTTACTCCAACTGATTATTTGTCCTTTAAACTCCTTACTGCCTTTGAACCATAATTCAAAGTCGTCCACGTCTGAAAATCCGTCGTTTTTCGCTATTTCTTTTAGTTTATCGAGGCCAACTTTCTTCCCTGATACTATGTAGTCTCCCTTCTTGTTTATGCGAAATTTGAATGTTTTTTGAACGGTAATTGCGTTGGTGAACGGAACAACTTTGGAGTGGTAAGGACGGCCTGTCCATTGCGTTGGCGAAAACTGATCTCCTGGCTTATAGTTTTCTCCTTCGCGAACGGTGTGCCACTTTGTTTCACAAGCAGGAAGATCCTTTCCGAAATCTTCACCGTAAATTGCTTTGCACACTCCGGTGGCAAAGTTTGTTGGTTGACCTTTTTTTGGATGATGTGCCGGATATACTCTGGCAAATTTAATTTGGCGCATGGTGTTATATTTTTATTTTTCTCTTGCTACTTGTTTAATAATTACCTGAATCCGGTGTTCCGACAGGAAGAACTTCTCTGCTACTTTTTCATAAATAGCCTCATAAGAATGTTTCATACGGCCTTTTGGCGTTACCATAGCCTCAAGACGCTGATATTCCTTCCATATTTTTTCATTCCGTCGTTGCAATGATTCTTTGTTGTATGCCATTACTTGATAAATGTTTTTTTGTTTAAATAAGTAACTGGGTATTTTTTAGCGAGCTGGCTTTGTTTAAGCTGGCTTTCGTATGTAGGAATGAAATCGTACGCTTGGATCTGCTCAGTTGGAGAAAGCTTAAGCCACGATTTACGAGCTGGTTCTTTATCAACCTTGTAACCGTATCTGTCCCAGAACATCTCAAATGATATCTCACGCTCCATTTCGGTGTACTGAATCTTGTGCGCTCGGCACATTTTAAGAAAGTTCTCCTCGTGGTTTATGTAATAAGACTTAGGATCCTTTACATTTTCCGGGAGCGGGTTTTCTACTTCCACTTTAAGAAGAAGTCCATCGCGGTACCAAAGCACTACGTTACTGTTAAACCCTTTTGAAAAGTATTGATACTTCTTAATCATTCTTGCTTGTCAATTATGGTTACTATCTCCTGAATAGGAATCACGCCGGTTGGCAGATACCCGTATTCGTATGCGGACAGGAAAGCAAGCGCTTCATATCTCTTCATTGAAAAGCTGATTTCGCTTTTTACACGACAAAGGCGCACGTCCAAGCGATGTGCAAGCTCACCTAAAACGGAAAGCACCATATTATGGATTCGCTTGCCTTTTGAGCGCTCGTGCGGAACGACACCTGCGTAATTCTGCGTGGCTTTCAAATAAGCGCTAACGGTGGTCCAGTCCATATATGTCATTTTAAAACTATATCTTCCCATTGTAGTGATGCAGTAATAATTTTTCCACTTGTGAAACCAGCTTAGGCAGTTCAGCCAGCTTGTAATCGTTAAGCGCTTTTTTCAGATATCCACGAGTTAACAGCCACTCGTTTATGCGCGTCCAATCCAGTTGGCCTTGCTTCTTCCATCCCATTTCATGGAAGATGCTTAGGATCTTCCGGCGCATTTTCTGGCACTTGTCTTTATCTTCGCGGCTCATACGGCTAACCGAGTGGTTACTTACCTTTCGGTTAGTTGCCGATGTGCCGTTCTTAATATGGTTCAAGTGGTTAATAAGCGACTGACATTCGTTAACAAGCATTTTAGATGAACTGGTCTCGCGCCCGTTTGTGAACTGATACACAAGTTCCTCCTTCATTTCGGAGCTGATGTTCAGTTCTCCAACAAGAAGGTGAAGCGCTTTATTTTGCTGTTTGTTGCGTAGCATTTAAGCGAGGTTTAAAATCATTTTAAGTTTCATCCAAAAGCTAAGTTGAACCCGCTTCATGTTTTCGATTGAGTATACCGGGATCTTCAGCCACTCAGCAAGAAGAACTTCTCTTCTGGCGCCACGGGAATTACTGAAATCATCCAGAACGAACACCACATCACACTTGCTAAGGCGTGAGCAGCACTCGCGCATGTATGAGTGCCATTCTTTATCGTGTGCGGCGGGTAGTTTGTGTGGATTTACAGCGCAGTAGCCTTTTGAGTTAAGCAGATCGCTGGCCGCTTCAAACTTGTGCTTGTTGCCTTCAGGCTCTCCGCTAATCTTTCCTGAGATGTAAGCGAAAGGATAATGTGTAAACGGCGCGTATGGAGGCGACACGCGACGGCGAATCTGGTTAAGACTCATTTCTAGTTGCTCTTCTTCGGTGAACTGTGAAAAATTGACTTGTGCTTCTTTTTGCATGGTTTTGGTTTTATAAGGGTTTCAGTTCCTGCAACCGGGCTCGAACCGGCATCTCCTCGCTATTATTAAACAAACAACTCTCAAAAACTAACGAGACGATCTGCGTTGATCTATGCAGGATGGGGATGCGACTAGAAATCGCTAAAGTTCAGTTTGATGTATTCATACTCGCCGGACTGCTCATTCTTAACAGAGATGCGGTAATACGTTTTACTACTATTACGCTCTATTGATTTTTCAATTAGATCCAAAGCCTCGTGAAACTTAACAGCTTTTGTTTTCGATCTGTATTTCAAAAGGCTTAATACTTTCTTAGGATCTAAACCGCCCTTAGTGTTTTGAAAGGCATCGTTAACAAGTTCCTTGATGAAAGCATCTGCGCTGCTTAAGCTGTCAGTGATGAAACTGTCAAGCTTTTCTTTTGCAAGCTGGATCTCCACATCTTTAAATTCTATCCGCTCGGTAGCTGAACGTTCAACCTTAATGGTTTTATTGAAATTGAACCATGTAAAGTTTCCTTTACGTTCGCGTTTGTCGGCTTTGTTTTCCTTCAGAACCTCTTCGTAAAAAGCAGCGGTACATTTCTCAATTACTTCTTTAAAATCTGCTAAAAGATCAGTTATTTGATTGGCTGACTTTTGAAGTTTTGCAGCAGCTGCCTCTTTATTCTTTTCGAGTTTTGTTACCCGATTAAATGGTACCTGAACGCCTGATGCATCAGTCCATGTGCTTTGTTTTGATGTTTGTATCATATTATTATATTTTATTTTGCGTTTTACTATCGAATGGAACAGATATCTCTGGAGGAAACCCTAGCGCAGGTATCCCAACCTCTACGTTTTTTATCATGCGCTCTACAACACTTCGCTCGCGTTCGTGGTATGCTTTATCGCTCCATACTTTTGATCGGTCTGGATGATCATGGTTGCGCATTAACCAATTGTTCAGATCCACTATTTTTTGCTGATGGTCAGAAAGCTTCTGCTGAAGTAATTGTATCTCGTTACTGTTCTTCATATACTTTTTTAGTGATGTTGTTAATGTATTGAACCGCGCGGGTGATAATCTTCTCTGTTACGATGCGATGCTCTGACATGATGTACATGCAGTGACGATGTTTTTCAGTCGCTTTTTGTACTTCGTACTTTGTCACTTCCGGGTGACCGAAGTACTCTGCGATTTGGACAGGCATCATAGAGAAGTCTTTTAGCTCTGGTGCCTGAAGGATCCCGCAGATCATTGCGAAACCACGGTAAGATTTATCATCATTGCTTACTGGCGAAAGAACCTCCTCAATATGAAGCTCCAGCCAGTAAAGCACATGCTTAATAACCAGGATGTTTACAGTAACCGGCGTGTTAGATATCATTTTTTACTTTGCTTAAGGGTTTTTAATTTTTCCTGTTCGCTTTTAAGTAGCTTGTTGAATTCCGATTGCACCAATCGATTGGGCACTATACCAAGTTTACCACAGTCGTGTAAATCGCGGTAGAACTCCAGAGCCTGCTCGCGGGAAATACTCATTTCAAGGCGGGCATAAAGCTTTGATTGATAGTCGTACCAGTATAGGAAATCGTTATCACGATTGTCCCACTGTCCTGCCCACCATTTCCAGAAATGAACACTCTGATTAAGCGCGTTGGTGATAACTGGATCTGTTCCGAAATATCTTTCAATCCACATATAAGCAGACTCCATTAGCATCTCGCCGCGCTGCTGTGCGTCGATGCTGGTGGCTTGTTCGATTATATTTAGGTTTGGTTTCATTTTCTACCGTCTATTATCCAGTGGCTTATTCTTACTATCGCTTCTTTATTGTATTTCAGTAGGCGTTTGTCTGGTTCGCTTTGTTTTTGTTCCTGTTTGTTTTGAGTGCGCAGTTGCTCTATTCTCGCTTCCAGCAACGCTATCTCCGTTGGATTTAGTCTCATCATATTTTGGCATGTATTGTTGTTTCGTTTTTTCTCCCCAGTATTTTGCGGCTCTCTCTTCGCTTACCACAATTTCCCCTTGGCCTCCAAATCGTGATTCACAGATCATTTTATATCCCTCAACGAAGATTTTCACGTCAGAGTGGTATCTAACATGCCTAGCAACCTTACCTGCTGGTTCCCTTCCTTCGGCGTGACTAACGAAAATGAACAGATGATTTGGAAACTGTTCTGTAAAGCGAATGAATTCCTTCTTGGTTGGTCCCCAATACTGAAAGCTGTCGATGAATACAATGCGAGCGCTTTTTCTGTTCTGTAAACGTGAGGCCAATTCTTCCATAGGCTCTTTATGAAGAAGCGTAAAGCGCCTCTGTACGTCTTTAATTCCGGCGCGTTGAATGGCTTGCTGCATGCTTTTACGAGCGCCCTCTTCCAGTGTATTGTAAATTACTTTAGAAAACTTTGTAAGGTATTTGGCAAGCCTAAGACACCCGCTTGTTTTACCGTTTGAAGAGTTGCCCCAAATGAACCACGTTCCGGACATTTCTGGAACACCTAATGCCTCTTTCCAATTTCCATCGAAGTGCATATCAACAAACTTCGTTTTAAGAAGTTTGTCGATTGATATAGCTCTTTTCTTGTTAACTATGGGGGTCTGGGTCATATACTATTATGCAGCGTTCTTTAATGCGTGAATTTTTCTTTTTACTCGGCGCAAATCATAGTCGCTGTCCTCAATTACTTTCTTGATATCCTCCTTATCAGGCAGACCGTTCGCAATACAGATTTGTGTAATGTCTGTTGTGGTTACTCCCGGAAGCTCAATAAACCTTCTGCCAATGCGACTGTAGAATTCTTTATAACCTTTTTTATTCAGTCTCAATCCGCGTTTAATACGCTTCTCAAGGTGATCAGTTGAACAAACCACAATACCACAATTGTCTTCCAACTGATTGTATAGGGTAATAAAGAAGTAAAGCACCTGGTCGCTTACCTTGTCGAATTCATCTAGAATGATTACAGGGCAATCCTGAACCTTAAGTGTGCGAACAATCTCTCCAACCATTTCGTTCACATTTAAACCACTGTAGTCGCGTCCTATAACAGTGAGAAGCTCAGATAAGAACATTTTCCGATTCCAGTACTCGTTGCATTCCAAGCGATATGCACGTTTATTTTTACTAACATAATGCTTCGCTGATTCTGATTTGCTTGCACCAGCTGGTGCAACCACTGCAATAACATTGCTATTGAAAGCCGCGTCCTTAAGCAATGCGGAGAAGAATTTGAAGTTTCGAGTCTCCACTATGTTCCAATGCTTTGTTGAATACCCAACTTGCTTTGCAACCTTCATCCACATCTCATCGCTTATTTGCTCCCACTTTTCACTAAGGATTTGGCTGATGGTACCAGCGCTTACACCTTTCAGGCTGTTAGCTGCTTTGTTTTGGCTTTCATACCTCTCGCAGTATTCCGCCAATTTGTTTTTGATTTGTTGTTTGTTTAAATTTGTCATCTCTTTTTTATATTGTTTATACATTAAACCCTGTGAGTTGCAACCTTGCAGGGTTTTTTACATTCTATCATATATGTTAATATCCTCTTCATCATCCTTGTTAACTAATACAGGTATTAGTTCACTTTCTTGCTTCTGAAGCTTGCCGAAATCCTCTTTTGATCTCTTGGTTTTTTTTCTTTTAGAGTTGATGCCGAGAATAGCAGGCTGATTCAATCCATAGTCTGATACAGACACGCCGTTTTCCTGTAGCATTGTTTCCATTTGTGCCACACGCTGAACACGCGCCTCGTCATTGATTTTTTTAATTCCAGCTAAATAGGCGCGATCGAAATCTGTCTGCTCTTGTTTTCCGCGAGCGATTTCAACTTTCGTTTTTGCTTCAGTTACAAAGCGAAGCTCACCGGCAGAATCTTTTTCGTAAAGTAGAACCATGCCCATATCCTCAGGATCAAACTTTATAAAGAACTTCTTATCGATGTTCTTTCCATGCCAATCCATATCAGGCAGTCCGTTAGCGTTATACACTGTATAGGTGTACTTCTCGTTTTTCTCTTGAAAAGTGAGGCCATAGGCACTGTACATTACAGGTTGTTCACGAAGTATCCAGAAGATTTCTACCATATCCCACATCTCTACTTTAGGACAAGCTTCATTTTTGCTATTCAAATACATTTCAAGTCTCGGTAAACCGGTGACATGGTGTAAGCTGTTATTCCACTCATCGCGGCGTTGCTTGTAACGATCTTTAATTTCCTTTAGGGAAGGAAGATTGTTTTTATTAGCATTGATAAACTCAAGTTGTGCTTTGCTTTCGAGTTTTTTAGCAGTGATGTTTTGTCCGGTGAAGAACCAGTCTTGCTTTAGGTATTGAGACTGAAATCGGTTAAATGCGCTTTCGATTGTTTTGGATTTTCCGTTGTATGGCTGTGTTTTGATTGCGAGGTGGGCGATTTTAGAAAGGAAGCTTCCGTTTTCAAGTTTCTTGTGTCCACCCTGATTATCAAAACCTAGCTGATACGGTTTGTGGCCTGCGAATTGCACCGCCATTTTATAGGCGCTATATTGCGTTTGGTAGTCTTCTTTCTCTGCAATATGATAACCAAGTAAAACTTCGCTATAAGCATCCATTACTTCGTACACATTGATGGTTGAAACCTTACCTTCAGCGTTCAAATAGAAGTAGTTCAGTTTTGTACCATCACTATACCACAAGCTGTCGCGCATTGTAGGAAGTTTTGTAGAATGCTGGTAGCTGTACTTTTCTTTTGCACGAAGCTCGCCGTAACGATGTCCCCACCAGAGCGGTTGTGTGTCTTCTCTATTCAGGAACAGTTTTAACGAAGCGGGATCTTCAAGTTGTTTCCAACCACGATCAGGGGCGATCCGGTTGTACTCCATGAACAATTGATTTATATTCGCGCATCGTTCAACTTGGTTCGACCAGCGAGTTAGTATCCAAATTTTCGCGTTATCGTTAATCTTCTCACTGTTGTCATTCCCGTAATTTTTGTGAATAAGCCCCATATAACCGTTGTCCATATAGCGTTTAAACACTCTTTGAAGGCTGCGCTGATTTGTTGGAAGTGTGTGTGGAAAGCGCTTCCTATCCAATTCGTTTAAAATCGCGCTGATGTTCTCCCATACTTTCGATGCACGACCTCCAAGTGCTTTGCAACGAGCTTTTCGATTCTGAATTACTATCTGGACGGTGTTCAGAATCTCTGCGTTGATGCAATACTCTTTCTGGCGCTCTAAACTGAGTGAGCTATTTTCGTTATATACGTATTCGCGATAAAATCGCTCAGCGTCCTGATCCTTCACTATAAAGTCGATAAACGACTCGTGTTTTACTGTGCTGTAAGGGTTTCCGTATTTCTCAACAATAAGCTCCTTCCATGCATCTGGAAGAAGCTCGTAATTGATTAACGCTTTTGAACCCGGACAAGCTTTTCGTTCTCGGCGCAAAGTGCCGCGATGCGCTTTTTGCAAATAGGCTTCATAGGAAATTAAACCTATGCCTTCATAAAGCACGTCTGCAACCACGCACAAGATGTTGTTATGATATTCAAATGTTCTCACGCCTCGTCCCCTTCAGAAATGATTGATAATTCACGCTTCACAATCTCCTTACCTTTAATGATGCTTCTATTTAGTGCAATAGCGGCACGCAGGAGCGCTTTTGCTTTTTTAGAATTTGCTTTTCTTTCGAAGCTGATCACTTTTCTCACATACTCTTTACTGCACCTGCCTGCTTCAGCTAAATCAGTAATGAGGTGCCCTTTTACTTCATCCAGATGATCTTTTTTTACCTCTTTTTCCATTGCTATTACTTTTTTCCGTTTATTTGTACTGTGTACGGTACAAAGTACACCAAATAATTTGGTATTTCCTAACCAAACAACAAATTATTTGTGAATTTAAATATTATTTGCCTGAATTTCAATGGAATATTTTTCAAATAATCTGGCATTTCTACGTAAGAAAGCCGGTAAAAAACAACACGAACTAAGTCTTGATCTGGGATTTACCTCAGCAAGCCGATATAGTAATTACGAAACCGGCCACAGCAAGCCAGACCTAGACACGTTGATTCTGCTGGCAAACCACTTTAAAGTCACAATAGACGACCTATTAAATACCGATATGTCCGATACGAGCTCAAGAAAGGTTAATGAAGCATCAACTCCATATTCTAAAGGTAAGTCGTCCGGAATCCCACTGATACCTGTGGATGCTATAGCAGGACTTGGTAATGGTGATATTCAGGTTTTATACCGGGATGCTGATAGATACATAATTCCTGAGTTTAACAAGAAGGCTGATTTTTTGATTCGCATTTCAGGTACGTCGATGAACCCTAAGTATTTCAACGGTGATATCGTAGCTTGCAAAAAGGTTACTCTTAAAAGCTTTATTCAATGGGGAAAGGTTTATGTAATGGATACAGAGCAGGGCGCGATATGCAAACGCATTTATCCTGGCAAAGATCCAAAGACAGTGCAAGTTGTTAGTGACAATAAGGAAATATATCCACCTTTCGACATGCCTGTAAGCGCCATCAGATCTCTTGCTATCGTAGTTGGTGTCATTCGACTTGAATAGTACCACCTTATCACTTGTAAAACAGCCTTCCTCCCCCGTTTTTAATATAACAATTAGGTAAATAGCTGATTATTAGTCGACTGAATTGGCGCGGCTTGGCTCTAATGGGTATTTTAAACACGAAATACCAAATTATTTGGAGCGTTTACAGCAATTAAAGGGTATCTAAAGCGCAATTTTTAGCCCTCGTAACGTAAACCCATTTGTCAACCCATCCGTAAACCCAATGGTACTTTTTGAGCTTTTTTGAATGCCAAAATGGAACAATTCCCCCCGCCAGTTTATTAATTAAAAAAACGTGCCGAAACGTTTGATTTCAGGGCTTTTCAGCCTATTTAATGCCCATCGTCATAGAATCATGTAAAAAAACCCGTAATCATAAGATTGACGGGCTTTTAAGCGGTTTTTAATAGTTTTTTACGTTAAATGGAATCCAATTGGAAGCGGGAAGGTAGGATTTAGTAACTTTATGTACGTTTTGATTTTAATCCAAAATAAGCCGTTTTTTGTTGGAATGCCTGATTTTTCAGGCTTTTCGGGCTTTTTGGGGTTATTATTAATATGTATTATTTGTTTTTACCCCCTTAGATCAAATACTAAACAAATACTTTTTAAGAAAATGGCCCCTGTAACGCAGGGGCTTTTTTATTTACCCAGGTTTCTGATTAGTGAAGCTATCGATAAAAAAGTGAAGTTTAATGGGAAAATACAGTGAGGTTTAAGCTCTTAATCCAGAATATTCTTTTCGTTTCAGAATTGGAACATAGGTAGAACCTCGACTAAGACAATTTTCATTTTAAACCCACATTTTATCTATCTACTTAATCCTTAATATAAATTACAACGGCAATCCATAAAAGAAATAAATATTTGCCGTAAATCAGGAACTTATACTTAGTTCTCCTCTTCCACCTCTACAAGCGATTTTTCCATTAAACCTTTGTTTTGTCTTTTATTATTTATGGACAACAGGATTGATGGAAGAAGTATCAGGTTAGTAAACAATGAAAGTATCAGGGTTAACGAAATCAATATGCCAAGTGCTGCTGTACCTCCAAAATCTGAAACAGAAAAAATCCCAAAGCCAAAGAATAAAATTACAGTGGTGTAAACCATACTCAAACCTGTGTCTTTAATAGCAGCGGAGATTGCAAGTCCAGCTTTATTTCCGCCAAGTTTCCTGAGCTCCTGCCTGTATTTGGTTAAAAAATAAATAGTACCATCCGACGAAATACCAAATGCAATACTAAAAATTAATATTGTAGACGGTTTGAAGCGGATACCAAGGAAACCCATAACTCCCGCTGTGATTATTAAAGGAACAAGACAAGGAATTTTGGACAATACGATAATGCTTACCGACCGGAAAAGGGCTATTCCAACAAGGGCAATCAGAATTATTTCAATAATCAAACTTTCAAACAGGTTAGAAAGAAGGTAATCGTTACTTTTTAAAAACACAAGGCTATGTCCGGTTAAGCTAACTTTGTAATCGGTTTCCTTAAACACAGAATCAATCTGTGGTTTAAGCTCCTGAACAAGTTCTTTCATTTTTTTTGAACCAATATCAGCTACCTGAAAACTAATCCTGGTGCTTTGCCTCGAACTGTCAACAAAAGATTTCAGCTTGTTATCCTGCCCGCTTACAATTCCCGCATAATCAGATAACGTCTTAAGATCTGATATGGAAGGCAGTTTGTAAAATTTTGGATCGCCGCCTCTAAACGCCTGATAAGAGAACCGGATAGCCTCAACAATTGAAATTGGTTTTGAAAATTGCGGATATTCGGCGAAAATTGCCTGAAGAGCTTTGATTTTATAAAGTGCTTTGGCATTTTGCGCGAAGAGTCCATTTGCTTTTTTTGTATCCACTACAATCTCAAATGGTAATACCCCTTTGAACCTGCTTTCGAAAAAATGCAAATCAGTATACACAGGATCGTTTTGAGGAAGGTCATCAACTACAAAACCAATCAACTGAACCTTCAGCATTCCAAAAACAGAGATAACAGTTAAAGCTGCTGTTAAAAAATATACTGTTTTCCTCCTATTTTGAACTACCCTGTCAATTACCTCCAACATTGCCGTTATTCTCTTTCCTTCGAGATGTTTTGTATGACGTGCTTTAGGAACGGGTAACCAGAATAAAATAACAGGAATAAGAATAAGTGTGATAAAGTAAGTTGCCATTACACTTAGGGCCGCCACTACTCCGAATTCTACAAGCATAGAGCTGCCGGTAAAATATAATACTCCAAAGCCGATAGCGGTAGTGATGTTTGCAAGAAACAACGTAACGCCAATAGTTTCGGTCATGCGGGTTAACGCTTTAATCTTGTTACGGTGAGCGATATATTCGCTTTGATATTTATTTATAAGAAAAACACAATTTGGTATACCAATTACCATAATTAATGGAGCTATAAGCCCTGTGAGAACCGTAATCTTGTATCCAAACAATTCAAGTATTCCAATCGACCAAACCACACCAACAGCCACAATTACAACTGATACAAGCACATTAACCAGTGAACGAAAGAACAGCCAAAGAATAAATCCGGTTATTACAATAGCTAAAATAAGAAAGAGTGTCATTTCATGAGAAATTTTCTCCATTAACTGAGAACGTATATAAGGCATCCCGGAATAATGCATTTCAACATTATGCTTTGTAGCAAATGCTTCTGTAAGGGTTTTAATTTCTTTTACAATTTCAAGACGTCTTTTAGAATTTAGAGAAGCTTTATTAAAGGTTATGGCCATTAAATTGGCACCGGTTTCGCTGTTATAGACAATACCTTCGTAAAATGGAAGAGCAAGAAATTGTTTCTTAATACTGTCTGTTTCCTGCTGAGTTTGCGGTATTTTAGAAATCAACGGAATAAACTGAAGTTTATCCAGACTATCATTTCTTACAATTCGGTATGTTGTTGGAACTGATAAAACTTCTTTAATGCCATGTATTATTTTAATTGTTTTACTAAGATGGTACCAGTCGTTAAACTTATTGAGAGTGAAAAAGTTCTTATCCTCAAAACCAAGTACCATAACATTTCCGTCTTCACCAAATTGCTTTTTAAAATCCTTATACTCATTAAAGGTTGGATCAGAATCCGGCAATATTTTTGCGAATTCATATGAGAGCTCCATTTTTGAAGCTTTGTAAGCCATAAGAACAGTACCTGAAATAATTACAAGAGTAAAGGCCAGTTTATTCCTTAATAATATTCCCGAAAATAATTTCCACATAATTCAATCTCTTTAGCTTTAAACTGCCATAAGTAAAAAACTTATGGTTTATCATCATAATCTTCGTTACAACCAGACACTTCCCTATTTGTAATGAAGGGAAAACATCATCAATATTGCCCGTGTTATTCCTGTTTCAATAAAATTCCAGCTGCCATATAAATAATTGGTCCAATTCCTTGTTTCGGTTTTAAGGCGGCAATTATGTTAAAACCTGACTCCGAATTGATTAAAATGATAGACAACCAGGGTGCAAAGAAAAAAATAATAATGTTAAGAATCAAAATAATATCGCCTTTTGTTAAACTTAGCAATTTCAGCCCATATAAATTGCAAGGTTTACTCTTAATCCTATGGAAATTGGACTATAGGTTAACCAGTTTAGGCGTTTAAACAGAAAAAACCTTAATGTTGGCCCGATTTTAAAGATTTCTTGCTTTTTGCTGTTTGATCCAGCTCCTGGCTTCAGTTTCATCATCAAAAACCTTAACAGGAAACGGCAAAGGCTGAAGCCCGAGATATAAATTGGCAATCATTTTAGCGGCCGGCGTACTGGCAATAACAGCCATTGCTTTGAAAATTGAAGGGAACTCCTGGCTGTGATATTCCCTTGTTTCTCTTGAAAATGGTTCAGAATCGGTGATATCTACTATAGCATATATTTTCTTTCCACCGGTAATTTTTTTTATTTCCTCCAGTTGCTTGATTCGCATGGCAAGGTCAAGCTGAGGTATTTTAAGAGAAACAATACAAAGGACATCCTCCTCAAACCAGTATCGACTGGTATGCGATTCAACAACTTTAGCTGAGGCGGGTGGTTTCATAAATTAATATCGATATTACAATCCAGGAGCAGTTGAAAAAAAATTCTCACTCAACAAGAATTACTATCCATAAAAAATTATGCCAAAACCATTTTTAATTAATTACCTGTTTTCCTTCTTTAAAAGAAATTTAGCATTCGAATAATCCATTTATCGTTTTATATACAGAAAGTAGAATATACTATTTTAGACATGACATATTTTCATCAATTAATCTGATGACAACAAATTTTAGCAGTAGTACTTCTCATTAATAATCAATTTCGTTTAGTGTGCGTATTAAATTTGAACATAAGTGGTATGATTGATTGAGAATAAAAAACATCAATTCCCTAATGGCAAATTCATGAAAACATTAATAAACAATTTTTTTAATTGTGTATTTTATTCTCCAGTGTTTCCGAAAAAAATATCACTTAAAAAAAATAAAAAAAATCCTTTCATGTCACGAAAACTATATTAACTTTGATATTGTCTTTTCATGTTTTCCCCCACTTAGATATGTACTTGTTCCCGTTCCTTGTTCAATAAATAACAACAATTAATTTTTTATTTTATGGAAAAAATGATGCCCCCGATATCAGTTCTTGTAATAGAAAATGATCTGGAATACAGAAGAACCTTTAAGCAGGCATTAAAAAAAGCGAAAGTTCCTGCAAAAATAATTTCAATTAAACATGGCAGAAAAACCAAATACTGGCTTGAGCGTACAAACTTTCTGCCTGACATTATATTTCTTGATCTCGATTCGGATGCATTAGGGCCTTGGTCGTTACTGCAACAGTTAAGGGGTAGTAAACGCATTAGTAATGTTCCAATTATTGTTTTTTCAGAGTCAACCTACATTGATGAGATAAAAGAAACTTTTGACAGTGGCGCTAATCTTTACGTACCTAAACCAGTGTTTTCAAGAGAACAAATCAAAGCTGTTCAAACAATATTTAATGGCGATTGGAAAACCAAACTTATGAACAGAAATAAAAATCGTTACGTTATTAATTCAACCACCGAAACACAGGCTACACTTGGCTTATACCCATCCTAAAACATCTTTACATGAAAAAATAATACAATCCGAACAATAATGGTGGTGGCAAAAAGAAAGATTAGAAGTAAAAGTTCTTTGAAAACAAAGCAAAAGAAAATTTCATTGACACCTAAAGCGAGTATCCGGAAAAAGTTATCTTTTATTACTTCTACCGAATTGCCTGTTGAAAAAATCCGGGATCCCAAAATAAAAAAATTCGTTGAGCAAAAAGCCAACGAAGTTAAAGTCACAAAAAAAAAGCTGAAAGAAAACAAACTTAAGCTTGAAAAACTCAATAAAGAAATTTCAACCTACACTTTCATTTCCAATCATGATATTCAGGAGCCATTGCGTAAACTTCAAGTCCTTAGCTCCATGATGTTTGATTCTGAGTCAAAAAACCTGTCAGACAATGGTAAAAAATATCTGCAGATGATTTCAAACTCAGCCAAAAAAATCAGAGAACTTATCCGCGACCTTCAGGAATACACCGAAACAAGGAAGCCAGATATTAAGCCGGAAAAAATTGATCTGAACAAGATTTTACAAGAAGTAAAATTCTCACTCTACGATTTGATGAAGGAAAAAAAAGCAAGAATTTATTCCCGAAAATTGTGCAAAACCACAGGAGTACATTACCAGTTTAGAAAATTATTCCGCGATATTCTCATTAACGCCTTCACATTTTCAAAACCAGATGTGCCGCCACGCATTTTTATTACAAGCGAAGTAAAAAAAGGAAATTTAATGAGTGTTAAGGGATTATCGCCTAAAACAAGATACTGTCACCTCTCTTTTTCAGATAACGGAATGGGATTTGATCCGAAATACAATGAGTATGTATTTGAAATTTTTAAGAAACTATATAAAGATAAGCCGGGAACAGGAATAGGACTAGCGATTTGTAAAAGAATTGTTGAGAATCATAACGGGGTGATAAAAGCATCCGGAACCCCCGGAAAAGGAACAGTAATTGATGTTTATATTCCTTATTAAGCCGCTTTGCAACTATTAAAGTGTGCAGCCAACTCTTTTAAATTCTTAATCAAAATTTGATACTGGCAGAATGCACTACAAGTTTATTGAGCCCAATTAAACCATTGTTGAAAGCCATTTCATGGCCTTTATTTTATCTGTAAAGAGTTTTGCAGGTTTGGGAGGATTATCTACTGTTAAAAAAATATTACCAAGCAGTTTTGATATGGGGTTATCCACATGAATAGCCGCTTTAATAACTTTGCTGGTACCTTCAGGTCCTGCAAGATACTTCCGCGTTGGTTCATCAATTGAAACTATTCCTCTGATGTCTATGTACAAAGGATATTCTTTATCACCGGAAAGTATTAACCGCTGAGCCACTATTCTCTTTGCATCCTCCAGCACTAAAATAGTATTCCTTTCAAAAACAACCTGGAAGATTCCCTGCTCAATCCTTAACAGCGCTTTTCCTTCAGTAGCAACCATTTTAATTCAGATGTTTGAATTGTTGCAGCCATTGTATGGCCTTAGCTTTATCGGTAAAGAGCTTTGCGGGGGTTATGGGCTGATCGAGCAAAAGGAAAACATTGCCAAGCCAGCTGTTAATTGGGTTATCAAGATGAATAGCCCCGGCAAGAATGAGATTCCCTGCCTCTCTGCTTGCAAAATATTTTCTCGAAGCACTATCAATTGATACCAGATTTCTAACATCTACGTAAACAGGCCTTGCAACACCATTAAATTCCTCAATGCGCCTTTTAACCATCTCATGGGCCACATCAATGTTAATAACAAGATTAGGCTTATATACCTGAATACCAATCCCATCCTCAATCCACATTTCTGAGTACTCGTCTTCGTAATAACCTTCTTTCACAAAATGAATCATTTTTAAAAAAAATACGTAAACAATACTAAAGTTAACTACTATACCGTTAAAAAACAAACTTATGAGACAAAAGCCCCCCTTAACCGGAATCCTCAATACCATAAATGAAATTATTGAGAATGGCCGACAGAAAGAAATTTTACAACTGTATACAGATGATACTTCATATAATGGAAGAATTATCAGCATTAAGAATAAACAACTTATCAATTTTGGATCGTGCGGTTACCTTGGACTTGAAATTGACGAAAGGCTTAAAGCGGCAGCAATTGATGCAATTCAAAGATACGGCATACAGTATTCCTCCTCGCGCAGCTATGTTTCCTGCACACTTTATACCGAGCTTGAAAGCCTGGTAAAACAAATATTTAACGCACACGCGGTACTCACCCCTACAACAACCTTGGGACATCAGGCTGTAATACCGGTTGTGATAAAGGAAGGCGATATTATAATTATGGACCAGCAGGTGCATGCCAGCGTTCAATATGCCGCCCTAAATATGCAAAACAAAGGCGTACAGGTAACTGTAATAAGACATAATAACTTAAACGAACTTGAAGAAGCTATTATCAAACATTCTTCAACAAGCAATGCTATTTGGTACATGGCTGATGGTATTTATTCAATGTATGGCGATTATTTACCGATACATGAACTTGTAAACCTTCTGAACAGATATCCGAAATTTAACCTGTATGTAGATGACGCGCATGGTATGTCGTGGACGGGCAGAAATGGAAGAGGCTTTGTATTGGGTGAAGTAGATCTGCATCCAAAAATGATAGTAGGAACTTCTTTTGCAAAAGCATTTGGAACAGGTGGAGGCGTTTTTCTGTTTAGTGATGAAGACCTTTGCAGAAAAGTTCGCAACTGCGGCGGACCTCTTATTTTTTCAGGACCTAATCAAATACCTGTTATTGCGGCCAGTATAGCTTCAGCAAAAATACATTTGTCCGATGAAATTTATAATCTGCAGGCTAAGCTTAAGGATAAAATTCTTTTTTGCCATCAGTTATTGCTTGAAAAAGGTTTACCAGTAGTTTCAAATCCTGAAACTCCTATAAAATTTATCGGCCTTGGTTTAACCCGTGTTGGTTATAATATGGTTAAACGTATGATCAATTCAGGATTCTATTGTAACCTGGCTATATTTCCGGCAGTTCCTGAAACGTGTACAGGTTTAAGGTTTACCATCACAGCTCACCACACCCTTAACGATATAAAGAAACTAGTTCATACTCTTGCTTTTCATTTACCACAAGCACTTGCAGAAGAAGGAAGAACCATTGTTGACATTCACCGCGCTTTCAGAAAGGTAATTGATCTTACACAGGTAAAACAACTACCCGAACCAAAGACAAAAATAACCGAACGCTATAGAGTACAGCACGAAACGAGCATTGAATTCATTCCTGAAAAGTTATGGGATAGTTTGCTGAAAAAAGGATCTTACGACTGGAAATGGCTAAAATTTCTGGAGCAAACCTTTACAAAAAATCATAAACCAGAACATAACTGGGACTTTCATTATTACATTATTTGGGATCAGGAAAAACCGGTACTGGCAACATTTTTCACGGCCACTCTCAATAAAGACGATATGCTGGCGAATGGTTCAGTTTCTTTTCAGCTTGAAGTGGAACGGCTCAAAAATCCTTACTACTTATGCTCTAAAACTTTTATGATGGGATCACTGATAACGGAAGGTCAGCATTTATATATTGACAGGAATAATAAAGACTGGAAAAGTATACTTATGATGCTTCTGGATACGATTTGGAACGAACAGATAATACAACAAACCAATTCACTGTGCCTGCGGGATTTTGATGCTGAAGATAAAGAACTAGGCGAATTTTTAATGGATCAGGGATTTGTTAGAATGAACCTGCCGAACAATCATATTATAAATAAAGTGGATTGGAAAACGGAAGAAGATTATCTCAAACGATTTAACGCGCGAAACAGATGGTATATGAAGGATAATGTTCTTAAATACAAACATCTGTTTAACATTGAAATAATAAAAGATGCCACAGAAACCCAGATAGATAAATGGTACGAGTTATATCGCAATGTTAAGGGACGAAGTTTTGAACTAAATACTTTTGAGCTTCCCCGGAAATTTTTTGTTGAGATGGTGAAAAACAAAAATTGCGAAATCATGCAACTTAGTGTAAAAAACAATAAAGGCGACATTCTCGCGGTAACCTTTAACCTTATTACAGCAGCACAAAATTACTGCGGCATAGTTATTGGACTGGATTATAATTATTTAAAAACACATTCAGTTTATAAGCAAACGTTATTTAAATCACTTATCCGCGCCGGAGAACTAGAAGCGGATAAAATATTTCTCGGCTTCACTACAACCGAGGTTAAGAAAAAATTTGGGGCAACCGCGGTTCAGCAGGTTGCTTACTTTCAGGCACACGACCACTATAATTTATCAATTATTAATTCGATAGCTAACAAAGGAAAATTAACGGAAACAGAAAGAAACAGCTTTAACAAACAAAGAGAAATAACCGATACAAGTTTAAAAAACAAATAGAGACAACATAAAACCAGTAATCGCTATTTCAGTGAAGGAAAAATAATTGTAAAGACTGTACCTTTTGATGGCTTACTTTTTACCTCAATTGTGCCATTAAGTATATCAACATAATCTTTTACCAAACTAAGACCTATGCCGGAGCCTTCTTCCTGATTAGAAATTCTGAATAACGGCTGGAAAATTTTACGCAGCTTTCCAGCCGCTATCCCCCTACCCGTGTCACACACTTCTAATATAAATTTATTTCGACCGAGCTTCCTGAATGTAATTCTGATAACTGTCTTGGAAGAAGTTTTTTTGTATTTAACTGCATTTGAAATAAGATTCTGAAGAATTGAATGCATCATTTTTTTGCGACTTAAGAACTTTACAGCCGCAATATCCTTAATAAGCTTAATATCCTTATTATCGGTGATATGAAGGTCAACACATATACTATCAATAAGTTCTTTAATATTTATTTTCTCTAAAGGCTCAGGATTATAGGTTTCAGAAAGTATATTTTTTAATTCGTAGTTTGTGCTTTCTTTTAAGTTAGCAGCCGTATTTTTTAAATTCTGTAACAACAACCTGGAGTCTTTATCAATTAATTTTCTTTCAAGAAGCTCCAGGCCTCCCATAATAGTATTAATTGGCGATATTTTATCGTGCAGTTGTTGTTTTAGAAAAAGCTTATCATTTTTTGATTCAGTAGTTAAAAGCTGAATCATGTAAATAATTTCCTCCATTGCCGGGGAAGAATTAACACGTTGAACTGTGAGCTTGCCTCTTACCGGTAAAGATTTATCGGCACCGGCCATAAAAGAAAATGGTTCATCATTAATATTACCATGTCTTTCAAGCTTTTTATTTACTATTTGTATTTCAGGGAGAACGGACTTAAAAGATTTCTTAAGCGGGTTATCTGTTCCAAACAAATCAGAAGCTTGTTTATTAATAAACCGGATATTTCCTGTTTTATCGGTAACAATTACAAGAAGTCCCGGAAGACTGTCAATTATACTATTAACAGAATGCATTGAAACAACAGAATTTTCCAGTGTTTCAAGTAAGGTGTTTAACATAACCGCTTTGTAAGTAAAAATATTTTCCCTGTTATTGCCTATAAATGGTAGTTCAATTCGTTTACTAAAATCATATTGTAAGGCTGAAAAGAGAGCGTCCTCCACATTATCAAAAAAAACCTTGTAAATATCTTCTCTTATTTTCAGAAAAATAATTCTTTCTGCCATTGAAAGAACATCTTCTTCTTTAACATTCCATGACTTACTTTTAGGAATAAGCATTTCATAAGCCTGCTTTAAAAGATCTTCAAGCCCATGTAAAAAATATTCATTATACACTTTTTGATCCTTGTAAATTTTTTCAATTTCAGTTAACCAGGCTCTTTCGTATAAAACGAGATTATCTCCCCTATCTTTAAGAGCAGAATACATTTGCTTAACAAGACTTACAGTTACCGGATCAACACCTTTAATAATATTCTCTGGTGGATTTTGATTTTTATCCCGGATATATTCCTGAATTTCTTTTGGCTTCATTTGTTATTGTGAAAATAACTAATTTTTCAGGTAATTGATTACATTTTTATTGTAATGTATAGAAAACGCTCAAAGAGCGTTAATATATGCAATAAACTGCATGTTCTAACAAATAAAGTGCACTCAATATAACGACTATTCAGGTTTAATTATAAGCGTTAGGACCAATCAAATAAAAACTTAATCATTTGAACATCTAAATATTTAGATTCTTACGGGATTTTTCACTCCGGAGTTGCGAAATTATAAAGCATGCTTTAAAGATGGAACTGTAATTCAAATAGGCATTTTATTTACGATAACTTAAATGCAAGTTCCCTTCAATTTTAAAGTAAAATAAAACCAGGGTAATAGTGATGAATTTCAGACCCGGGAATATTTTCCGTCATTTACTTTTTATCTAAAAATAGTTTACTAATTGATGATTTATTTTCATTTCAAGGTATTAAAATTCCACACCATATGGACAGTGAGTAGTAAAACCACATCCATACACTTGTGCCAGCAGCCAATCTCAATGGTACAAAAATTGAGAAAAATCAGTAAAACGATTTATTCAAAATATTAAACTAATCCGAAGGCAACCTTTATTGCGCCCTCATCCTTTGGGAAGCTTTAATATAAAGTTGTTGTACCGGTGTTTTATATTTAGAAGAAAAGAATGAGCAAGATTTTAGTGATTGAAGATAATTACGAAATAAGGGAAAATTTGGCTGAATTCCTTCAATTGTCAGGGCATGAGACCGTTGCAGCTAACTGTGGGGTACTTGGAATTCAGATTGCGAAAGAATTTGAACCCGATTTAATAATTTGCGACATATTAATGCCTGGAATGGACGGCTATACCGTCTTCCGTACTCTATCAGGCTCACAACAAGGATCAATACCATTTATCTTCAGTACATCAATGTCAGAAAAAAGTGATATTGCGGAAGCAATGAGTTTGGGTGCATATGATTTTATTGTAAAACCATATGAGTTGGATGACTTGTTAATAAAGATAGAAAACTGCCTGAATTCGCTGCAGCGCAGACAACAATCTATTTATTAATAAAATAATTCAACAACTTTCTAAATATTTATTTTAAAAAACGCCTCCATATGAGGCGTTTTTCTATAAATATTGCCAACTTTTCTAGCCGTATTAACCTTATGCGACTTTAATTTCCTTTTTAGGTTTACTCACCACTACTTCTTTTTTCGGAAGTGTTAGTTGAAGTATTCCATTTTCATACTTAGCTTCAATTTTGTCAGGAATTGAATTTTCAGGAAGTTGAAAAGAACGTTCAAAACTCGAATAAGAAAATTCTCTTCTTCGGTAATTTTCTTCTTCTTCTTTTGTTTCCTCTTCCTTTTCTGAACTAATAGTAAGCACGTTATTATCCACATGAACTTTAAAATCCTTTTTTTCGAAACCGGGTGCAGCAATTTCAATTTTAAAATCCTCGTTACTTTCGGCAATATTAGCCGATGGAATTTTTGAAATTAGCGACGAGGATAAACCTCCATTAAAATCAACCAGTGAAGGTAATTCGAATACATCTGTATCGAAAAAATTATTAAAAAATTCAGGAAATAAATTTCTGTTGCGTTTTACTACTATAGACATAACATTGTTTTTAATTGGTTATACATAATTTAATTTGATAGTGTAAAATTAATTTCATGAGCTGGGAAATAGAATGACCATTTACATTATCAGTGATGATTATTATCAAAAAAAATAAAAATCGCAAAAAAAATCCCGCCGGAAGCGGGATTTTATTAAACATGAATAATTAAATACTCTTAAGCGTACCGCTGTATTAAAGCAATTTTTTCAAAATCTTCAAGTTTCCCGTTTTCAACCATTACCACCTTGCCATTCATATCCAACACTGTTTTAATAACATTTTCTACTGCGTCTACCAAAATTTCATGTTCTTCTGATGGCGGCGTTAAATAAAGTTTATCATTCCTTAGCTTTCCTAAAAAACCACGTTTAGCATAATCTTTTTCTACAAGCAATAAAAGTCCTTTACCCTCTTTGGCAGCCTGCCAAACATTTTTTAATCCTGTAACAGCAAGCTTTTTTCCAATAGCTTCGGTTAACCTGTTAATATGAATTTGATTCTCTTTATTGTAATAGGTTTTAATTTTATCAA
>Ga0255338_1000999_pt1 | contig 63412 bp, 53 predicted proteins | sample MeOH1_35cm_T4_19_FD_203715 | JGI IMG/M metagenome (GOLD analysis project Ga0255338, IMG submission 203715) | Sandy soil microbial communities from University of British Columbia, Vancouver, Canada - MeOH1_35cm_T4_195 | ecosystem: Engineered > Artificial ecosystem > Sand microcosm > Unclassified ... | reverse complement strand
TGTCGGCCACCAGCACGCAGTCGTCGCCGATCACGATGCCGGTGTTCGGGTCGCCTTCGGCCGTGTAGGCCCAGGCGTGCTCGGAGATCTGGCTGAAGGTGACTTTCTTTTCTTCGAGATCGGCCTGACTCGCGAAAGTCTTGGTCTGGCTCATGGGAGGTCTCCTGTTTGGAATTTGACTAACTTGAACGAATTCGCATACAACGAATGGCGGCAGTGTAGTTCGATCATCCGTTCATGTCTAATGCCTTTCACATGAACAAACGTCAGGACGATTTCCATGGCCAGTGACAGCGATCGCGCGCAGCGCGGCATCCAGAGCATCGAGGTGGGCGGCCAGTTGCTGCGCGCGCTGGTGCACAACGGCCGTCCGATGGCGCTCAAGGATCTGGCGCGCGAGGCCGAGATGTCGCCGGCCAAGGCCCACCCGTACATGGTCAGCTTCGGTCGGCTCGGACTGATCGAACAGGACCGTACGAACGGCCACTATCTGCTGGGCCCGCTTGCCTTGCAACTGGGCTTGATCGGCCTCCAGCAGGCGAATCCGGTGCACATCGCGACACCGCTGATCACCGAGCTCGCGCAGGAGATCGGTCAGACGGTGGCGCTGGCGGTCTGGGGCGATCGGGGCGCCACCATCGTGCGCATCGCGGAATCACCGGCGCCGCTGCATGTGAACATGCGCCACGGGACCGTGTTCTCCCTGACCGACACGGCCTCGGGCCGGCTGTTCGGCGCCTATCTGCCACCGGACGTGGTCCGCCGCATGCTGGAGGAAGAACGCCGGCGCGAGCACAAGGCCGGCGGGGAACTGCCCCGCGGCACGCCGCCGGTACGGCCGCTGCCGAGCTGGAAGGCATTCGAAGCCCAGCTGCACGAGGTGCGCGCGCATGGCCTGAGCCGCTCGGAGGGCGAGATCCTGCCGGGCGTGAGCGCGATGTCCGCGCCCGCCTTCGACCATGCGGGCACGATCGTGCTCGCCGTGACCGCCATCGGTCCCTCCGCCATCTTCGACACGCGCTGGGACGGCGAGCTGGCACGTGCCCTCAAGGGCTGCGCGGACCAGGTGTCGCAGCGGCTGGGCGCGAAGCCTGCAGCGCCTTGATGCGCTCGATGCTTGCGGCCGGCCAGTACTCGCTGCGCCGGTAGTACTCCGCCACCGCGGGTGCGCCCGGCGGGAGGATCACCCAGGGCTGCCTGGACATCGTGAAGATGTGGATGTCCGGCGGCAGGCCGTCGGGCTGATCGAGCGTGCCGACCCGCACGAAGCTCACGGAATCGCCGGCGCCCGCGTAGTGGCTCCAGAGCGCCACATGGCAGCGGACGCAGCGCGCGATCTTCTGGCCCTTGCCGCTTTGCGACGGCGTCATCACCAGTTCGACCTCGCCCTGCAGAAGCGTCACACGCTCGGCCTCGATCATGGCGTTGAGCGCGAAGGAGGCGCCGCTTTCACGCTGGCACCAGCGGCAATGACAGCAGTGAACGAAGAGCGGCGCGCTGGCCATGCGGTAGCGCGCCGCGCCGCAGGCGCAACCGCCCTCCTGCGGAAACTCCGCCGCGCCGGTGCGGGGCGCCGCGCTCATCTGGAGCGACCGCCGGGATGCCGCGCCGGCATCGATGTGGACACGCTTCTCGCGCAACGACAGCTTCGCTTGCAGGTCATCGAAGAACTCCTCGGGTTCGACACCGCGCGATCATGCACGCCGGCGCCGCGCCGCGCTGTAGGTGGCAGCCCTCGATACCGGCGGCGGGAGGCTCAGGCCGCGAGGAAGCCGATGTCCTTCGGGAAGTCGATCCCGTTGAAATTCCCGCCGAAGTTCCGGAGGTTCGGGAGGATGCCCGGCAAGTCGATGTCCGGCACGCCGAACCACTTGCCGAGCGTTGCGCCGTACTGGTCCACGGAGGTGCCGGGGATCAGCCGGCCTTGTCCCACATGCCCCTCGTAGCCCGCGAGCTTGGGGTCGTTGTTGATGCTCACCACCTGCGGCGTGCCATAGAACTGCTTGCCCTTCACCGCACCGCCGACGATGAAGTGATGGCCGCCCCAGCCGTGGTCGGAGCCGTCGCCGTTGCTCGCCAGCGTGCGGCCGAAGTCGGAAGCCGTGAAGGCTGTCACCTTGTCGGCCACGCCCAGCTGGACGGTCTGGCGGTAGAAGGCCGCGAGCGCGTCGCTCAACTGCTTCATGAGGCCGGGCTGGCTGGCGATCAGGTTGTCGTGCAGGTCGAACCCGCCCATCGAGACGAAGAACACCTGCCGCTTGGCACCCAGCGTGGCGCGGCCGCGGATGATCCGCGCGACCATCTTGAGCTGGTTCGCCAGCCCGGTGTTCAGGCCGGCGAAGGTGTCGGTGGTGAAGGTCGCGGGCTGGATGGCCGAACTCACCACGCCCTCTGCGTCGACCGCGCGCCGGGTCACGCGGTTGTATTCGTCTTCGAGCATATGGCCGCGCGCCTCCTGCACCAGTTGCGCCATCGCGGCCTTGACGCTGGCCGAGCCGTAGACGCTGGCGCTCTTCACGCTGTTGATGCCGACCGCGCCGCCGGTGCTCACCTGGTACTGCAAGGCCGTGTCGCCCGAGAGAAACACCGCATTGCCCGCCACCGAGATGCAGGTGAACAGCGAGTTGGTGTTCTGCGTCAGCATCAGGTCGCCGATGTTGCCGCCCCAGCCCACCGTCGAACCCTCGGGCGAGGAGGACTGCCAGATCGACTGCTGGTCGTTGTGCGAGAACAGCTTCGGCGGCTGCGGATAGAGCTTCTTGTTGCTGTCGTTGTACTGCGCGCGGGTGAGCGGCACGACCAGCGGGCCGACGTTGAGCTGCACCGCCGCTTTGGCGTCGGTGTTGAAAAGGGCCGCGAGCTGGGTCATGGCCGGATGCAGCGCGTACTGCCGCCCATCGGCCAGCGCCGTGGTCGGCGTCAGCAGCGTGGCCGCGAGATCGGCCTTGGCGATGGCGATGCCGCCCGTGGCCTGCGGCAGGCGGATCGCGCTGTAGGCGTTGTAGCTCGGATCGTCATAGGTGATGACGGTGTTCGCGTAGTCGTTGCCCCCGAAAAGGAAGATGCAGACCAGGGCCTTGTAGTCATCGCCGGAGGCGGCCTGCGCCGCAGCCTCGCCCATGGCGGCGAGATTGAGCGCGAAGGGCAGGGCGCTGCCGGCCATCGCGAGCCGGCCGGTGCGGCGCAGGAAGGCGCGTCGGGTGTGGGCGGCGGGGTCGATCAGATGCATGTCGCGCGCTCCCTCATTTCTGGACCAGGTACTCGGGCGAGGCCAACACCATCAGCACCGCCGCGTAGACGCGGTTGAGCTTGCTCGCATCGGAACTCGCGGCGGTCAGGGCCGGCGTGCCCAGCGCGTTGACGATCAGCGCCTGCGTGGCGGCGGAAAGCTGGTTGCCGGTCATGAGCAGACTCAGCCTCCGCACCAGCGCGGCCGGGTCGAGCACCAGCGCGACTTCGTTCGCGTAGCTCGCGTTCACGTCCTTGCTCGTCATCGGCAGCGCGGCCTGCATGTAGTTGAGATAGCCGCCAACGCTGGTCTCGTTCACGAGCTGGAACTCGGGCGCGACCATCTTCGCGCTCGCGATCGCCGTCGACGGCGGAACATAGCCCGGGCGGAAGAAGTTGAAGACAGAGGACGAACGCAGCGGGCTCTGGCCCAACTGGTCGTTCGGACGCGAGAGGTCGCCGATCTTCCAGTTGCCGCTGGCGGAGGCGGCGCCGAAGGTGCGCGCCCATTGGACGAATCGCAGCATCGGCTCGCGCAGCCGGCCGAAGTTCGGATCCGACAGGCCAGCCGGACTGCGCGCCTCGTTGTCGAGCAGCACGGCCGCGAACACGCTCTTCATGTCGCCGCGCACGCCCGCGCCGTTGTCGGCGAACACATCGGCCACGCGCTTCACGTAGGCCGCGCTCGGATTGCTGGTCACCAGCCGCTGGATCAACTGCTTGCCGATGAAGGGCCCCACGTTCGCATGATTGAAGAGCGTGTCCAGCGCGATTCGCAGCGCCGTCGCACCGTCGGTGTTGGCGGGCACGGTGGCGCCCAGGAACCGCGCTTCGAGGGTCGAATGCCGCGACGCGTTCAACGCCATCGGCCGGCGAGTCCACGCATTGCTCTCGATGGTGTAGCTCGCGCCCGGCGGCGTGAAGGCGCCTGCGGAGCCGCTCTTCTCGTCGCTGCGGATGTCCAGGTCGTAGCCGGTGAACACGCGCGCGAGCTGGGTCACGTCGTCGAGCGTGTACGTGTCCATCGGGGTGTTGGAGGAGGAGGTCTTCAGCGTGCTGTCGGCATTGAGCTGGTAGAGCCCGATGGTCATGAGCTGCATGACCTCGCGCGCGTAGTTCTCGTCGGGCTGCCGCCCCTGGGCGTTCTCCTTCTGGTTGCCCCTGGTGTTCAGGTAGTAGCCCATCGCGGGATTGAGGGTCACGTCCTCCAGCAGCTTGCGGAAGTTGGCGGTGGCGCCCGCGGCCAGCATGTCCCAGTACTGGGCCATCATGTGGTCGGGCCAGCTGGAGCCGATGCCGGTGGCCGAGACCACGAAGATTTCGCTGAGTGCGAGCGCCATGCGCTTGCGGAAGCCGTCCGGCGAACTCATGAGCTGGTTCCAGATCATGTCGTCGGTGTTGACGGCGCCGTAGGCCTTGCTCGCGATCCAGTCCCACCCGGTCTGCGAAGCCGGCTGGTCGACCTGCTCGCCCAGCCACGCCAGGTAGCCCTTGCTGCGGACGGCGGCGATGTCGGCCTCGGGGGCGGACAGCTGCGCCTGCAGCAGGAAGCGCGCGGCCTCGTCGTCGGATTTCGCCTGGGTGTAGACGTAGGTCTGCGCGGTGGGCGTGCTGGCCAGCGGCGTCAGCGACCCGGCCTGTACCGTGAACGCCGTGTTGGTGCCAAGGCCCGTGAGGGCGAGGCTGCCCCCGCTTCCGCCACCTCCGCCGCCTCCGCCGCCGCACGCCGCGAGCGCGGCCGCCGAAGCGGCGAGCGCTGTCGCCAGGGGCAGTGAATTGAGCGGCCCGCCCGCCTCGGGAGGCGCAGGCGTGTCATCGGCGCACAGCGCCTCCTCGGTCGCCTCGGCGCGACCGGTCGCGATGTCTTCCACCATGGAACTCCTCACTCCTCGGCGCTTTGACGCCTCGACAGTCCGAGGCAAGTGCCGTGCCGGGTGTTCGGCCTGCAAGCCGCCATCGAAAGGCAAGCTTTCGTTTGAGCGGCGGTGAGGAGGTGTGACTTTTTGCGTCACCGCGAGGCCATCCAGGCCGCGGGCGATGACGTGAAATGTCGCTCAGGCCTTGGCGGCCTCGAGGCTGTCGCGCGTGCGCAGTGCCTCCCGCCGGGCCGCATCGGCGAAGTCGTCGCCGGCCGAGGCATAGCAGATGGCGCGCGAGGAATTGACGATGATCGGCGCATCCGCACGCCAGCCGGCACGCACGGTGGCGACCGCGTCGCCCCCCTGCGCCCCGACGCCCGGGATGAGCAGGGGCACGGTCGGCGCCAGGGCCCGGACCCGCTCGATCTCGGCCGGATAGGTGGCGCCCACCACGAGCCCCAGTTGCCCGTTCAGGTTCCACGGCCCCTGCGCGAGCCGCGCCACGTGTTCATAGAGAAAGGGCGTCCCGGGCAGATCGGCGAGGCGCTGGCCCTGCAGGTCCGCACCACCGGGATTGCTGGTCCGGCACAGGAGAAATGCGCCCTTCTCCTCGTAGCGCAGATAGGGCTCGACCGAGTCGAAACCCATGAAGGGCGAGAGCGTCACGGCATCGGCGCCGTAGCGCTCGAAGGCCTCGCGCGCATATTGCTCGGCGGTCGAACCGATGTCGCCGCGCTTGGCATCGAGAATCACCGGCACCTGCGGCGCATTGCGGCGCAGGTGCTCCATCAGTTGCTCCAGCTGGTCTTCGGCCCGATGGGCCGCGAAGTAGGCGATCTGCGGCTTGAAGGCGATCACCAGGTCGGCCGTCGCATCGACGATGCGGGCGCAGAACTCGTAGATCCGGCTGGCGTCTCCTTTGAACCGATCCGGAAACTTGGTCGGTTCGGGATCGAGGCCCACACACAGCAGCGAGCCGTTGTGGCGCTCGGCGGCGCGCAGCTTGTCCAGGAAGGTCATGGACGGGATTTTAGGTCTCGCGTCCTGGGCGCCTCGCTGCGGCCAGCGTGAGCGGACTCCCGCCAATAGCGAAGCCTCTGGTGGACATGTCAACCGTGCGTTGAGCGAACGACGAAATCCCTTATCCTGCGCCCATGCCGACCCAAGCCCTCATCAACCCGACGCTTCTGCGATGGGCACGAGAACGCGCGGGGCTGGAATTGGAGGATGCGGCACAGGCTGCGGGCGTCAAGCCGGAGCAACTGGACGCATGGGAAGGCGCCGAGAGCCGACCGACGTTTCGACAAGCGCAGAGACTGGCTCACGCTGTTCATGCACCTTTCGGGTATTTGTTTCTGAACAAGCCTCCGACAGAACCGCTCCCGCTTCCAGACCTACGAACCGTTGGCGGAGCGGGTGCACCACACCCAAGCGTCGACCTTCTCGAGACCATCCGGATCGCCATACAGCGTCAAGAGTGGTACTTGGAATATCAGCGAAACCATGGGTTTGAGGCCTTGCCATTTGTGGGTCGCTACAGTGCCAATTCCAACGCAATCGAAGTGGCAGCCGACATCCGGCGTGCGCTGAATGTGACAGCGGAGCAAGGACAGCGCACGTGGGAGACGTACTTCCGAGATCTGGTTGATGCGGCAGAGCGCGTCGGAGTGCTCGTGATGCGCAGCGGCATCGTGGGGAACAACACTCGCCGCAAGCTGGACGTCGGCGAGTTCCGCGGCTTCGCTATCAGTGACGCCCTAGCTCCCGTCGTGTTCATCAATTCGGCCGACGCGCCGTCTGCTCGGCTCTTCACCCTACTGCACGAATTGGCCCACCTCTGGATCGGCCGCAGTGGCATCTCGAACGCCGCTCCCGGCAACACCCGTAAGGATGAAACGTTCTGCAATGCGGTCGCCGGGGAATTCCTGGCGCCTCGAGAGCTGTTCCTACCGCTATGGGAAGGCGCCACGCCCGAGCTGAATTTGCGCGTGGCAGAGCTTGCGCGGCGATTCCATGTGAGTCGTTTGGTCATCATGCGCAGAGCGCTGGACTTGAGTCTGGTCGACAGGGTGACCTACAACGAGCACTACCTCTCCGAGCTGAATGCCTTCCGCGATCAAGACGGCGGCGGTGGCAACTTCTACCGAAACGCTGGGGCCAAGAACAGCTTGCGATTTGCACAGGCCGTCATCGCCGAAGCCCTGAGCGGTCGATTGCTGTTGCGTGATGCGGGTCGACTCCTTGGTGTGCAGCCGCACAAGATTCGTGAGTTCGCGGAGCAACTTGGCGCATGAGTTACTTGCTGGACGCCAACACCCTCATCGAGGCGAAGAATCGCTACTACCAGATGCGCTTCTGTCCGGGTTATTGGGATTGGCTCAAACGCGGCAAGGAAGCCGGCATCCTTTCAAGCGTAGACAGTGTGGCCCAGGAACTCCGGCGCGGAAACGATGACCTTGCCCAATGGGCTCAGACGCATGCCGACTTCTTCGTGCCGGAATCGGATGAAAGGACGCAAGCGGCGTTCGCCGAGATCGCGTCGCACATTGAGGTCCAATCGGCATCCATGAGAGCGGGCGCCTTGGAAGAGTTCCTGGGTGGTGCTGACCCCTGGTTGATTGCAAAGGCTCTCGTCACTGGCAGGGTCGTCGTGACACATGAACAACTGAACGCACAGAGCCGGCGCAAGTTCTTCATCCCCAACGTATGCCGGCACTTCGGCGTCGAGTTCATTGACACCTTCCAGATGCTCGATCGCCAGGATGCGCGTTTCGTGCTCGCAGCCTGACCGCTACAGGCTTGCGCGCAAGTCCTGCAGCTCAGCAAGCGGCGACCCGGTTGAACTCACATGAGGAGATCCCGCATGGCAAGCAAGATGGAGCAGCGAGGAGCACGCACTACCAGACGCGGTTGCGGCTTCCGCGCGGACTGACACATCACTGAAACCCGACGGCGCGGTTCTCACAGCTCAAGCTTCGCCTGCTCCGCCGCCAGACAGAGATCGGCCCAGGCGCGGCCCTTGTCCGCCGGATTGCGCAGCAGATACGCCGGGTGGTAGGTGACGATCACCGGCACCTCGGACATCTGCGGAACGAGCGCGAGCGCAGCGGGCCGGCTGCGCAGCTTGCCGAGCGGCTCCGTGCTCATCAGCAGGCATTGGGCGGCCAGCGGCCCCATCGCGAGGACGACACGAGGCGCGAGCGCGGCGGCGCATTCGGGCAGGGCATCGACGACGGGGCGCGGGCTGTCCGGTTGGCCGGAGGCGACGCCGCGATGGGTGCGCAGCAGATGCACCGGAACGCCGGCATCCTGCAGGCCGAGCGCGCGCAGCATGTTGTCCAGCAGCCGTCCTGCATCGCCGTCGAAGGCGTCGCCATGCCGGCCGTCCAGGCCGGGCGGCATGTCGGCCACGATGAGCCAGCCGCCCTGCGGCGCCCCTTCGGAGGCATAGAGGCGCGTCGGGGCGTCGACCAGCACGCCGGCGCCGACACGGCTGCCGGCGCCGGCCGGCCGATCCACTGCAGCCGCAGGCGCGGCGGGCGGATGCCGCACGGCGGCAGCCGCCGGCGAGGCTTGCAGGGGGGCTGGCGCCGGGCTCGGCGTCTCGGCTGTTCGAGGGAGTGGCGCGACGTCTTCGCGGACGATCGGCGGCGCCTCGGCGTCGGCGGAAGGCGCATCCTGCGGCTCCGCCTTGCGCCACCACGACAGGTCGATGCCCATCTCTTCCAGCATCAGCCGCTGGCGCCGGTCGAGGCGGAGTTCGTCGGTCATCATCGGAGCGCGCCCCAGGCGCTGTTCGATTCGTTCAGGCGCAGGCTCATCACGATCGCGTCTTCGCGGCCGCCCTGTGCCGGGTAGTAGCCCTTGCGCACGCCCACGCGGCGAAAGCCGTTGCGCTCGTAGACGGCGAGCGCGCGCAGGTTGCTCGCGCGCACTTCGAGCCACAGCCACTGCGCATTCTGGGCGCGCGACCAGCCGGCCAGCGCTTCGAGCATGAGCGGCGCCCAGCCCTGGCGCTGGAAGGCCGGGGCCACGGTGATGTTGAGCAGATGCACCTCGTCAACGCCCTTCATCGCGATGAAATAGCCGATCAGGACTTCGTCCGAGCCCCGGTGCGCCGGCCGGTTCCGCAGCCTCAGTCCCCTGGCGGGCGGTGGAGGGGTGTGGGGCTCGCCTTCATCGGCGGGGGCGACGAGACACTGGCAGTGGTAGCCGGCCGCCAGCGAGTCGATGAAATTCCCCCGCGACCAGGGATGCGTATAGGCACTCTGCTCGACCGCGACCACCGCCGGCACCCGTTCAAGGGTGATCGGTTCGAGGCGGGCTTCGCGCGGCTGGAGGAAAAGGGCGCTCATGGGAGAGATGCAGCCGCCTTGAGGGCGGCACGCTCTTCGGTTGTCTGCGCCACTTTATCGCGAACGTATAGCGGCCAGGCATGGTCCGGCGCGACGGCACGGCCTTGCGCAAGCAGCGCCGGCGCGAGCCGCAGCATGGCGGCCGCGCTCGGCAGCGCCGGATGGCGCGCAGGACCGGCGGGAAGACGTTCGCCGCAGGCATCGAAGGCATTGCCCGCGAGCGCCCAGCCTGCCGGCACGATCACCTGCTCCGGCGCCAGCAATTCGGGCATGGCGGCGGCGGAAGGGTCCTCGTCGAGGTCGTAGGACGCTGCATAGACCTGGTCCATGCGCGCATCCAGCAGTGCGACCACGCGTGTCGCGCCATGGCGGTGATGCGCATCCTCGGCCACGGCATGCAGGGTGTCGATCGGCAGCAGGGGCACGCCGGCGCCGAAGCCCAGGCCCTGGGCGACCGAGCAGGCGGTGCGCAGGCCCGTGAAGGAGCCGGGGCCCCGTCCGAAGGCGATGGCATCGAGATCGGAGATCGCGAGCCCGGCCTCGGCCAGCAGGCGCTGGATCTGCGGGATCAGCGTCGCGGAGGCCTGCGCGCCGCCGGCGCCTTCGTGCTGGAACAGCATGTCGCCGCAGCGGACCGCGATCGAGAGCGACTCAGTGCTCGTATCGAAAGCCAGCAGCTTATGCATCGAGGCACCTTCCGGACACGACGGCCGCGAGGGTCCGCAGCCCGGGCACGGGCCTCGACACGTCTGTCACACCGACGGCGCCGGGTGCGCGGGCGGGGGATCTGGGAGCGGCAGGCATCGGGCGATTATCGAGGGCGCGCATGAACTCCGCTTCGGCGGGCCTGTGGCGGCACCGTGCCGTGCGTTCGGCCCGCAGTGCGCCAGGATAATCCGCGCATGCCTTTCGCCTTGTCTCGTGCCGCGCGCCATGCCCCGCGCTTCTTCGCCCTCATGCTGATGTTGCCGCTCCTGGCGATCCAGGCGCAGGCACAGAATCTTCCGCGCGAGGTCGATGCCGCGCTGGCGCGTGCCAAGGTACCTCGCGACGCCGTGACGATACTGGTGGCGGATGCCGACGGCATCCGCCCGCCGCGACTCGCGTGGCGCACGCAGGTGCAGGTCAACCCGGCATCGATCATGAAGCTGGTCACGACCTATGCCGCGCTCGATCTGCTGGGGCCGGCCTTCACCTGGAACACGCCGGTCTATGTGGACGGACCGGTGCGCAACGGCGTGCTGGAGGGCAATCTCTACATCAAGGGACAGGGCGATCCGAAGCTGGTGCTTGAGCGGCTGTGGCTGCTCCTGCGCCGCGTGCAGGCGCTCGGCGTCCAGAGCATCCAGGGCGACATCGTGCTTGATCGGAGTGCCTTCCAGGTCGGCGAGACGGATCCGTCCGCCTTCGACGGCGAGGGCCTGCGCCCCTACAACGCCGCGCCGGACGCGCTGCTGATCAATTTCAAGTCGGTGGTCATGACCTTCGTGCCGGACAAGGAGTCGCAGACGGCGCAAGTGAGCTACGAGCCACGGCTTGCCGGTGTGTCGATGCAGGCGACCGTCCCGCTGACGGGCGGCGAGTGCGGCGATTGGCGCGCAACGCTCGCAGCCGGGTTCTCGGAGCCCGGCCGGTTCAGCTTCGCGGGCAGCTATCCGGCTGCCTGTGGCGAGAAGACCTGGCCGGTCGCCTATGCCGATCCGGGCAGCTATGCCGCGCGCGCGGTCGCCGGTCTCTGGGGCGAGATGGGCGGCCGGCTGCGCGGCCAGGTGCGCGATGGCCTCGTGCCGACGGGATTGAAGCCCGCCTTCGAGATCAGCTCGCCGCCGCTGGCCGAGGTGATCCGCGACATCAACAAGTACAGCAACAACGTGATGGCGCAGCAGCTTTTCCTCACGCTCGGCCTGCGGCTGAAACAGCGCGGCAGCTTCGAAGCCGCGCGCAGCACGGTCCGCCAATGGTGGAACGATCGCATCGGCACGGGCGAAGGGCAACCCGAACTCGACAACGGCTCAGGCCTGTCGCGCGACGGGCGCATCACGGCCGCGGCGCTCGCGAAGATGCTGCAGGCAGCCTGGCGCTCGCCGGTGATGCCGGAACTCGTGTCTTCGCTGCCGGCCTCGGGCGTGGACGGCACGCTGCGCAAGCGCGCACTGCGCTCGGGCGCGGCGGCCCACCTGAAGACCGGCTCCCTGCGCGACGCGGCGGGCGTGGCCGGCATCGTCCATGGCGCGAGCGGAAGACGCTATGTACTGGTCGCCATCGCCAACCATGCCAATGCCGGCGCCGCACGCCAGGCCTTCGACGAACTGGTGGACTGGACGGCAATGGATGACTAGCCCCCCGGGGCTTGCCCACTTCGAGCGGCGGGGGCGGAGCGTAGGATGCCGGGGTCTCGGGGAATCTCCCTGTCGCGGCGGATCGGGCCGGCCCCTAGGATCGTTTCCCTCGAACAAGGGCGGCAACGCCATTACAGGGGCTCATTCATGAATCGACTTCGCATCCTGAACGCAATCGCACTGACCAGCCTGCTTTCCGCCTGCGGCGGCGGCGGGGACAGCGGCGTTGGCGTGAGTCTCATCGGAGTCGGCGCCACCGTGCCGGTGCAGGGCCCCGGCACGGGCACGCTGAAGGAGCCGCCGATCACGCTGGTGACGCTGACTTCGGCGCAGATCGATGCCGCCACCGCCGCCCAGGGCCTCCAAGCCCTGAGCGGCAAGGCCAAGTGCGATGTGGGCGTGGTGTCGCTCAACTACAGCACCGTGGGCCCGAAGGGCGAGGTGACCAATGCCTCGGGCGTGCTGCTGGTGCCGAGCGGCGCCGCCTGCACCGCGCCGGCCCCGCTGGTGGCCTATGCGAAGGGCACGGACGTGCAGAAGCCACGCACGCTGGCCAATCCGCAGGATCCGGAGACCTTCACGCTCGTGGCGATGTATGCGGCCCAGGGCTATGCCGTGGTCGCGACCGACTACCTGGGCTACGCGAAGTCCACTTTCCCCTACCACCCGTACCTGCACGCGGATTCGGAAGCGCGCTCGGTGCTCGATTCGATCCGCGCGGCGCGGGCGGCGATGCTCGGCGCGGGCGCCAATTTCTCGGGCAAGGTGATGTTCACCGGCTACTCGCAGGGCGGCCACTCCTCCATGGCCGCACAGCGGGCCGCCGAACGCGACTACCCGCTCGAATTCAACGTCGTGGCCGGCGCCCACCTCGCCGGGCCGTACAACATTTCCGGATCGTTCAAGGTCACCACCGCCGTCCTGGGCTTCCAGTTCTTCGTTCCCTTCATCGTCACCTCCTACCAGAAGCTCTACGCCGACGCCTACACGGACGTGAACGCTGCCTTCAAGCAGCCGTATGCGGGCTACATCGAGAACCTGCTGCCCAGCCCCACGCTGAACTACACGACCCTGGTGACCACCGGCACCCTGCCCGGCGCGAACGGCGAGACACCCAACCAGGTGCGCGACGCCCTGTTCCAGAGCGCCTATCTATCGGACGTGCAGACCAATCCGAACAACCCTCTCTACCTCGACGCGAAGAAGAACGACCTGTTCGGATGGACTCCGCGCGCCGCGACGCTTCTATGCGGCGGCGCGGGCGATCCGACCGTGCCGCCGGCCGTGCACATGATTCCCATGAAGGCCGACTTCGACTCGCGCGGCGTCACGACTGTGCGCACCGTGGATGTCGACCCGCAGATCCAGGCGACGTTCGGGCCCGGCGGCAAGGCACCGACCGATCAGGCCTCCGCCGCCTACGCGACGTACTTCGGCTCGTACCACGGCGCGTACGAGCCGCCCTTCTGCCACGCCGCGGCGAGGACGCTGTTCGACAGCGTCCGATAGACGAGAAAAAGGCGACGCGGCGAAGGACCCGTGCGGTTCAGGCCGCGGCCGCGCGCTGGAGGCGATCGCGCACGCCTTCCCAATCGGGGCCGGCGGGCGGGGCTTCGATCCAGATCAGCTTGACGCCTTCGGCATCGAAGGCGCGAAGCACCGCGAAGAGCTGCTGCGCGGTCGCCGTCGCATCGTCGGGCATCCGGCGCTGCAGCACGCGCTGGGAACGGCTCTTCAATGGACTGCGCGACCACACGGCGATATGGGCCGCATCCGGCCCGAGCAGGTCGAGCGCCGTCTGCAAGGCCTTGGCGTCCATGAGCCGCACCTTTGCGCTGGGCGCGTAGTGCGCTTCCAGCGTGCCGGAGGCACGTGGGTCGGGCGCGGCCAGTTCATGCTTGTCACGCAGCCGCTCGCCGCAGGCAACCTCGATCTGGGTGCGCGTGATCGCGCCGGGACGCAGCAGGACCGGGGCCCCGCGGCTGCAATCGACGATGGTGGACTCGATGCCGACTTCGCAGGGTCCGCCGTCGATCACGAGGAGACTGTCACCGAATTCCTGCTGCACATGCAGGGCCGTGGTCGGGCTGACGCGCCCGAAGCGGTTGGCGCTTGGCGCGGCGACACCGGGCACGCCCTGCTCGGCGCATGCGGCGAGCAAGGCCTTCGCCACCGGATGCGAAGGACAGCGCAGTCCGATGGTGTCGTGCCCGCCGGCCGCGGCGGCGGCAACACCGGGCTGCCGCGCAACGATCAATGTGAGGGGCCCGGGCCAGAATGCGCGCACCAGCTTCTCGGCGAACGGCGGCAGGGGCAGGGCAAAGCGCGAAAGAGCCTCCTGGCCCCTGGGCCCGGCAGCCAGGTGGACGATCAGCGGATGATCACTGGGCCGCCCCTTGGCCGCGAAGATCTTCGCCACTGCGGCATCGCTGGTCGCATCCGCGGCCAGGCCGTACACGGTCTCGGTGGGAATGCCGACCAGCTCGCCGTCACGCAGCGCGCGCGCCGCCTGGTCGATGGCTTCGGGCAGCCGGCCGTCCAGGATCATGGCCGTCACTCCGACAAGGGGATCGGAAGCCCCAGCAACGCGGCAGCGAAATCGGCGGTGCTGCGCACCGTCTGCAGGTCGTCGCCGGTGATGTTGAGATGTCCCATCTTGCGCCCCCGGCGTGCCTCGGTCTTGCCGTACAGATGCAGGTGCGTGCCGGGCAGTGCGAGCACATCGGCCCAGCGCGGCTCGACCTGTGCCCCGGCCTTGCGCGTGCCTTCGGGTTCATCGCCTTCGACGAACCACAGATCGCCCAGCAGATTGAGCATGATGGCGGGGCTGTGCTGGCGCGGTGTATTCAGAGGCAGACCGGCCAGGGTACGGACCTGCATCTCGAACTGCGACACGTCGCAGGCGTCCATCGTCCAGTGGCCGCTGTTGTGCGGGCGCGGCGCCATCTCGTTGACGACGAGCGAGCCGTCGGCCAGCACGAAGAACTCCACGCAAAGCACGCCGACATAGTCCAGGCCATCGGCGATCGACCTTGCCGCGGCGGTCGCCTGGCGCATGGTCGACGCAGGCATGTTCCGGGCATGCACCTCGGTCACGGCCAGGATGCCGTCGCGGTGGAGATTGCGCTGAACCGGGTAATTGACCATCTGCCCATCCCTGCCGCGCGCGACGATCACCGAGCATTCGTAGTCCAGCGGCAGCATCTTCTCGAGCACGCACGGCACGCCGCCCGCATCGGCCCATGCGGCCGTCAGCTCGGCCTGCGTGCCAACGCGGCGCTGGCCCTTGCCGTCGTAGCCGAGCCGCGCGGTCTTGAGAATGCCCGGGAACAGATCGGGCGACACGTTGGCCGCCTGTTCGTCGGTCTCGATCACGGCATGCGGCGCACAGGCCACGCCGCAGCGGGTGAAATGGGCCTTTTCGCGGATGCGGTCCTGCGCGATCGCAACCGCCGATGCCGCGGGCGCCACCGGCCGTGCGATCGCCAGGTGCTCCAGCGAGGGCGCCGGCACGTTCTCGAATTCGGTCGTGATGGCATCCGCGAGGCCGGCCAGCCGCGCGAGGCCGTCGACGTCGGTGTAGTCGGTGTGAATGTGGTGGTGGCTCACTCGCCCGGCGGGGCTGTCGGGATCGGGGTCGAGCACCGCCGTGAAATAGCCCATGCGCTGCGCCGCATGCACGAACATGCGGCCGAGCTGGCCGCCGCCGAGCACGCCAAGCGTCGCGCCCGGCAGGATGGCCGTCACAGCGCGCCTCCGCCCTGGGGCGACGGAGGCGCGATGCCTTCCGGCGCCGCGGTCGGCGGCAACTTCATCGATCGGGCAGCTTCGGTCTGGCTGGCGCGGAAGGCTTCGAGACGCGCCTTCAGTGCGGGATCGGCCAGCGCCAGCATGGCGACCGCAAACAGCGCCGCGTTGGCTGCCCCGGCGCTGCCGATCGCGAAGGTCGCCACCGGCACACCCTTGGGCATCTGCACGATGCTGTAGAGGGAATCGACACCCTGCAGGTGGCGGCTGGCCACCGGCACGCCGAGCACCGGAACGGTGGTCTTGGCCGCCAGCATCCCGGGCAGGTGGGCGGCGCCGCCCGCGCCAGCAATGATGGCCGAGAGGCCGCGCGGGCCGGCGCTCTCGGCGTAGGCGAAGAGTTCGTCCGGCATGCGATGCGCGGACACCACCCTCGCTTCGTGGGCGACGTCGAATTGCTGGAGAATCTCGACGGCGCTGCGCATCGTCTCCCAATCGGAGCTCGATCCCATCACCACACCGACCTGAATGGCTTGCTTCATGGTTTCAATTTTACGTATCACCCCCAGGTTCCCCCGATGATCGACATCACCCTCGAAAATTTCCAGACCGAGCTGATCGACGGCTCGATGACCACGCCGGTGCTGCTCGACATCTGGGCCGAGTGGTGCGGACCCTGCAAGCAGCTCGGGCCGGTGCTCGAGAAGCTGGAGGTCGAATACGGCGGACGGTTCACGCTCGCCAAGCTCGATGCGGACAAAGTACCGCAGATCTCGCAGCAGCTCAGCCAGATGTTCGGCGTGCGCAGCATCCCCTTCTGCGTGATGTTCTCCGGCGGGCAGCCGGTCGACGGCTTCGTCGGCGCGATCCCGGCCGACGAGATCCGCGCCTTCCTCGACAAGCACGTGCCCGGTGCCGACGAAGCCGAAGCGATGGAGCAGGAAGCGGCGGCGCACGAGGCCCTCGCCGACGGCGACACCGAAGGCGCGCTGGAGCGGCTCCAGCACGCGGTCGCCACCGATCCCTCGAACGACGATGCCCGCTTCGAGTACATCAAGGTGCTTCTGCGGGAGGGTCGCATCGATGACGCGAAAGTGGCCTTCGCACCGGTGATCGGACGAACGTCGGCCGTGCGGCGCTTCGATTCGCTCAAGCGCTGGCTCGATGCGATCGACTTCGCCGCGCCGGCAACGGGCGCGGCGCCCTCCATCGCCGATGCCGAGGCGCGCATCGCCGCCAACAAGCGCGACTTCGAGGCCCGCTTCGACCGCGCCCGCTTGCTCATGAATGGCCAGCGCTGGACCGACGCAATGGACGAATTGCTCGACATCCTGATGCGCGACAAGGCCTGGAGCGAAGATCTCGCGCGCAAGACCTACATCGCCATCCTCGACATCATCGAACCGCCCAAGCCCAAGGTCGCGGACGGGCAGATCCCCCCGGACGACCCGACCGTCGCCAGCTACAGGCGGCGGCTGAGCAGCGTGGTGCTGAGCTGAACGGGGGGCCCGCTGCGGACCGGCGGGCCTGCGGCCGTTGGCCGGGCCGATTCCTCGCATTAGGATGGCGCCCGAAACCACTTGTTGCAGAAAGACCGCCATGCGCACTCGCACCGCCGCCCGTGCACTCGCCCGTCCGCTCTATCCGGCAGCCCTTGCCGCCGCGCTGCTCGTGAGCGCCTGCGGCAGCGGCGTCAGTCTCGACGAGCCGATCGAGGGGCCGACATGGCGCCTCGAACAATTGGACGGGGAAGCGGTCGCGCCAAGCGGCGACCCACAGCGTGACGCACAACTGCAGTTCGACCGGCGCAGCGGGCGGGTCAGCGGATCGGGCGGCTGCAATCGCGTCTCGGGCAGCTTCGAGCGCAGCGGCAGCACGCTGCGCATGAGCCAGCTGGCATCGACGCGCATGGTCTGCGCCGATCCGGCACGCGGCGTGAGCGAATCCCAATTCTTCGCGGCGCTCCAGGCCACGGCCAGCTATCGGCTGCAGGGCTCGGCACGGCTCTCCCTGCTGGACGCCAGCGGTCGAACCATCGCAACCCTGACCTCGCGCTGAGGCCCGACCACGAGGTGGCGGCCCAGTCGCCTGACACGAGGAACTTCCACCGCCGGCGCACCCTCTCTCGCGCGCGCGATCTCCGGCGCGGCCCTATCCCATGCGCAACGCGGAAACGATCTGCGGCATGGACGACAAGTGGCGCACGACCTCGTGGATGCTGTTGCTGCCGGTTTTCTGGCGCAGGTTCTTCATGTGCGTTCGCACTGTCGACATGCAGATGCCTTCGAGACAGGCGATCTCCTCCGCGCCGTGTCCGGCGCACAGCCGGGCGAGCACATTCTGCTCGGCGCGGGTCAGGCGCCTGGCGCGCGCGAACATCTGCATGGTGAGCGTTTCGCAGCCGGCGCGACGGCTGCACATCACCAGCACGGTGTCGATGGTGCCGTCGCCGTGCACCGCAGCAAGCGGGATGAAGGCGAGCGACAGGGCCCGTGGCCCCTGCTCGAGTTCGACGATGCCGCGGCCGTCACGCTCGGCATCTCGCAACGCCTGCCGGATGCGCGACTGGCACACGATGTCGGCCGCGCACAGCATGCCTTCGACATCGCGAATCGCGCTGGCGGCAGCGAGTTCGCGTCGCGCCGGATAGTTCGCGTGCAGGATACGGCCGGTCAGGTCCAGCAGCAGCAGGCCATGGTCTATTTCGTCGAGCACTCGCACCAGCATGCCGGGCTGCAAGGCGTCGGGCGGCACCGCATTGACGGCCCGCGACACGTCCTGCACGCGGCGGGATGCGCGTTCGTTGAGGGCTTCCATCGCACTCTCCTCTTGGTTGGGGATGAGGAGGAGTTTGGGCGCCGTGCGCCTCGGCGGGACGTGACTAATGCCGGCCCTTTTTGTGACGTATTCACTTCCCGCGCCGGCGCGAATCCGGCCGAGTGCGGCTGATCAGGCCGTGAGCCGGTCCAGCGCCTCGCGGTACTTGGCAGCGGTCTTGGCGATCACCTCGGCGGGCAATCGCGGCGCCGGCGGCGTCTTGTCCCAGGGCTTGCCATTGATGCGCACGGCTTCGAGCCAGTCGCGCACGAACTGCTTGTCGAAGCTCGGCGGATTCTGGCCGGCGGCGAGCGCCGCCTCGTAGCCCTCGACCGGCCAGTAGCGGGAACTGTCGGGCGTGAGCACTTCATCCATCAGCACCAGCGTTCCCGCCTCGTCGAGGCCGAATTCGAACTTGGTGTCCGCGATGATCATTCCCTTGGCGAGCGCCATGGAGGCCGCGGTCTCGTAGATCGCAATGCTGATGTCCCGGATCTGCTGCGCGAGGCGAGGCCCGACGATCTCGACGACCTTGTCGTAGCTGATGTTCTCGTCGTGCGCGCCTGCCGCCGCCTTGGCCGCCGGCGTGAAGATGGGGCTGGGCAGCTTGCTCGCGTTGCCCAGGCCCTCGGGAAGCGGCACGCCGCACACGGAGCGGCTCTCCTGATATTCCTTCCAGCCGCTGCCGGCGAGATAGCCGCGCACCACCGCTTCCACCGGGATGGGCTTGAGCCGCTTGACCAGCATCGAGCGATCGCGGACCTGCTCCACTTCATCTGGCGCCACCACGCTTTCGGGCGACTCGCCGGTCAGGTGATTGGGACACAGGTGGCCGAGCCGTTCGAACCACCAGAGCGCCATCTGCGTGAGGATCACGCCCTTGCCAGGGATGGGCTCGCCCATGATCACGTCGAATGCGGAAAGCCGATCGCTGGCAACCATCAGGATGCGGTCATTCCCGACGGCGTAGTTGTCGCGCACCTTGCCGCGTGCGAGCAGAGGGAGGCTATGGATGGAGGAGGTGTGAACGGTGGTCATGGCGCTCAGACGGTAAGGCGGGGACGGGAGACGTCGCAGATTGTGCGCGCCGCGGGCCGCGGCGCAGAAAAAAAGCCACCGCGAAGGTGGCTTGTGGCGGCAGGCGCGGTTGTCAGACGACTTCCTGGGCCAGCTCGCCCTTGGCGTACTTGGCGGCCACGACCTGCAGGGTTTCGCCCTTGATCTTGGGGCCCTGGCCTTCGCAGCCGAACTGGATGTAGCGCTGCTTGCAGATCGCCTTGGCGGCCTCGCGCGCGGGCTTGAGGTATTCGCGCGGGTCGAACTTCTCCGGATGCTCGGCGAAGAACTTGCGGATCGCCGCCGTCATCGCAAGGCGGATGTCGGTGTCGATGTTGATCTTGCGCACGCCGTGCTTGATGGCTTCCTGGATTTCCTCGACGGGGACGCCGTAGGTTTCCTTCATGTTGCCGCCGTACTTGCGGATCTCGGCCAGCAGGTCCTGCGGCACGCTCGATGAACCGTGCATCACCAGGTGGGTGTTGGGAATGCGGCGGTGGATTTCCTTGATGCGGTCGATGGCCAGGATGTCGCCCGTGGGCTTGCGGGTGAACTTGTACGCGCCATGGCTGGTGCCGATCGCGATCGCCAGCGCGTCGATCTGCGTGCGCTTGACGAAGTCGGCCGCCTGTTCCGGGTCGGTCAGGAGCTGGTCGCGCGTCATGGTGGCATCGGTGCCATGGCCGTCTTCCTTGTCGCCCTTCATGGTCTCGAGCGAGCCGAGGCAGCCCAGCTCGCCTTCGACCGTGACGCCGACGCGGTGCGCCATTTCCGACACCTTCCGGGTCACGTCGACGTTGTAGTCGTAGCTGGCGATGGTCTTGCCGTCGGCCTGGAGCGAGCCATCCATCATGACGGAGCTGAAGCCCAGGTCGATCGCGCCCTTGCACACGTCGGGGCTCTGGCCGTGGTCCTGGTGCATCACGAGCGGCACGCGCGGCCAGGCCTCGATGGCGGCTTCGATCAGGTGCTTGATGAAGGGCTCGCCGGCATATTTGCGGGCACCGGCGCTGGCCTGGAGGATCACCGGCGCGCCGACCTCGTCGGCCGCCGACATCACGGCCTGCACCTGTTCGAGGTTGTTGACGTTGAACGCCGGAATGCCATAGCCATTGGCGGCGGCGTGGTCGAGCAGTTCGCGCATCGAAACGAGTGCCATGGGAATACCTCGCGGGAATCTGGAAATTGAAAGGGGAAAACTCCTGGGATTCTAGCGAGCACCCCGCGGGACGGTCGAGGCGCCGCACCGCGTCCCGAGGGGGTTGCGGCTCAGCTGGCGCGGCAGATCTTGAGCATGTTGGTCCCGCCTGGCGCGCCCATCGGCTCGCCGCAGGTAATCGCGTAGACATCCCCGGTCTGCACGATGCCGCGCTTCTTCAGATACGCCTCGGCCTGCCGGAGCGCGGCGTCGCGGTCGCTTTCCGGATCGATGAGCAGCGGGCGCACATTGCGATACAGCGCCATGCGGCGCTGCGTGGCGAGCCGCGAGGTCAGCGCGTACATCGGAATATGGGCGCGATGGCGGCTCATCCACAGCAGGGTGGAGCCGGATTCGGTGAGTGCCACGATCGCCTTCGCGCCCAGGTGATGCGCGGTGAAGAGCGCGCCCATGGCGATGGACTGGTCGATGCGGCTGTAGGTCTGGTTGCTGAAGTCGGCGTCGAGCTGGGGATCTTCGGCCGCCTCGGCGGCCTCGCAGATGCGGCTCATCTCCTGCACCGTCTCGAGCGGATAGCGGCCGGAGGCGGTCTCGGCCGACAGCATCACCGCGTCAGTCCCGTCGAGCACGGCGTTGGCCACGTCGCTCACCTCGGCACGTGTCGGCACCGGATTGGTGATCATCGACTCCATCATCTGCGTCGCGGTGATGACCACCTTGTCCATCTCGCGCGCCATGCGGATCATCTTCTTCTGCAGCGCGGGCACCGCGGCGTTGCCGACCTCCACCGCGAGGTCGCCGCGCGCGACCATGATGCCGTCGCTCGCGCGCAGGATCTCTTCCAGCTTCGGGATCGCCTCGGCGCGCTCGATCTTGGCGATCATGCCGGGCTTGTGGCCGAACTCGGCTGCGGCGACGTTGCAGAGCTGCCGCGCCATCTCCATGTCGGTCGCGTTCTTCGGAAAGCTGACCGCCACGTAATCGGCCTGGAAGCTCATCGCGGTCTTGATGTCTTCCATGTCCTTGGCGGTCAGCGCCGGCGCCGTGAGGCCACCGCCCTGCTTGTTGATGCCCTTGTTGTTGGACAGCTCGCCGCCAAGATGCACCGTGGTGTGCACGGCATCGCCCTTCACGGCGTCGACCGTCAACACGATCAGGCCGTCATTGAGCAGCAGGCGGTCGCCGGCCTTCACGTCGCGCGGCAGGTCCTTGTAGTCGAGGCCCACGCAGTCGACATTGCCGGGCTCGGTGCGCGAGGCGTCGAGCACGAACTTCGCGCCCGGCTCGAGATTGACCTTTCCCTGGGCGAACTTGCCGACGCGGATCTTCGGCCCCTGCAGATCCGCCATGATCGCGACCTCGCGCCCGGCGCGGCGCGCCGCCTCGCGCACCATGGCCGCGCGATCGATATGGTCCTGGGCCGTTCCGTGGCTGAAGTTGAGCCGGACCACGCTGACCTTGTAGTGGATCATCTGCTCGAGCAGCTCGAGCGTGCTCGACGCCGGGCCGAGCGTGGCGACGATCTTGGTGGCGTGGCGCGGAAGGCGGGGCGTGCTCATTCGGGTCTCCGGTTTGTATTTCTCACTGCCTGCACTGGGTCGAGGCGCCGAAAGCGCGCCCCGCCGGGATCAGCCAGCCGCGCGCTTCGCCAGGATCTCGAACGCCGGCAGCGTCTTTCCTTCGAGCACCTCCAGGAACGCGCCGCCGCCGGTGGAGATGTAACCCACCTTGTCCTCGATGCCGTACTTGGCAATGGCAGCCAGCGTGTCGCCGCCACCCGCGATGGAGAACGCCTGGCTGTCGGCGATGGCCTCGGCGATCGCCTTCGTGCCGCCGGAGAAGGCGTCGAACTCGAAGACACCCACGGGGCCATTCCAGACCACCGTGCCGGCATCGCGCAGCTGCGCCGCGAGCTGGGCGGCTGTCTTCGGGCCGATGTCGAGGATCAGGTCGTCGTCCGCCACGTCGCTCGCGGCCTTGACCGTGGCCGCGGCATCCGCCGCGAAGGTCTTGGCCGTGACCACGTCGACCGGAATCGGCACCGCGGCGCCGCGCGCACGCATGGCCTCGATCACGGCCTTGGCCTCGTCGACGAGATCGGGCTCCGCGAGCGACTTGCCGATCTTCAGGCCCGAGGCCAGCATGAAGGTGTTGGCGATGCCGCCGCCGACGATGAGTCGATCGACCTTGTCGGCCAGGCTCTTGAGGATCGTGAGCTTGGTGCTGACCTTCGAACCGGCGACGATGGCGACCAGCGGACGCTTCGGATGCGCGAGCGCCTTGGTGATGGCGTCGATCTCCGCCGCCAGGAGCGGGCCCGCGCAGGCGATCCTTGCGTACTGCGCGATGCCGTAGGTGGTGGCTTCGGCCCGGTGGGCGGTGCCGAAGGCGTCGTTCACGTAAATGTCCGTGAGGGCGGCCAGCTTGCGCGACAGTCCCTCGTCGTTCTTCTTCTCGCCCTTGTTGAGGCGGCAGTTCTCCAGCAGCACCACCTGGCCGGGTGCGACCTGCACGCCGTCGACCCAGTCGGAGATCAGCGGGACTTCACGGCCTAGCAGTTCGCCCAGACGCCTGGCGATCGGCGCGAGCGAATCCTCCGGCTTGAACTGCCCTTCGGTCGGCCGCCCGAGATGCGAGGTGACCATCACCGCGGCACCGGCATCGAGTGCCAGTCGAATGCAAGGCACCGATGCCCGGATCCGGGTGTCCTCGGTGATGCGGCCTGCATCGTCTTGCGGAACATTGAGATCGGCGCGGATGAACACGCGCTGGCCGGCGACTTTGCCTTGCGCACAAAGGTCGGTGAATCGTAGGACGTTCATGGGAATGGGCGGAATGAAAGCGAATGAAGACTGCCCCGGCGGGCGGGCACCGGACATTGTAGGTTTCGACGCGCCCTCAGCCACCGGGCTCGGACCCGGGTGTGGCTCTCCTCTGGGGGCCTGCCCACGCTGCAGCCGGACGAGGCGCTACGCACCCGGAGAGACATTCGCTCCCCGTATATCGCGATCCCGCCTACCAGCCCAACCCGAGGTGCAGCGGCAGGTAGACCGCCATCCCGGCCAGCATCGTGCCCAGCACGCCCCGGCGCCAGAAGAAGTAGGCCGCGCCGGCGACGGCGCCATAGAGCCGCGCGTCCTGCCACGTGGCGATCAGGTGCCCCTGCGTCATGACGATTTCCGGCGCGATCACCGCGGCAAGGGCTGCTGCAGGTGCGTAGTGGAGCGCGCGGTGTGCCCAGTCGGGCAGCCCCCAGGGCCGGTCAAGGATGAAGAAGAAACAGCGCGTGAGCACGGTGACGCCGGCCAGCCCGACGATCACGACCAGCGTCCAGAGATCGGAGTCGCCTGCGGCCTGCGTCATCGTTCATCCTCGATGTTGGGATCGAGCCGGAACTGCTTTTCGAGCCGGAAGCACAGGAAGACGGCCACCGCGATGCCGGCGACGATGTTGAGTTTGAACGGCAGCGCGAAGGCCGCGACAGCCGTTCCCCCCGCGACCAATGCCGCGAGCAATCGCAGCCGGGTCGATGCCATTGCGCAGACCACGGCCACCAGACTGAGCACACCCGCGAAGCCCAGACCCCAGCGTTGCGGAATGAAATTGGACAGTGCGATGCCGAGCAGGCTCATGCTGATCCAGGCGCACCAGGTCATGCAGCAGTTGCCCGCGAGGTAGGCCTCCTGCGCGTCCTTCTCTGCCGCACTCGCGGGTGGCTGCGCATACCGGCGCGTGAAGAGTGCATAGGTCATGTCGACCGTCAGGTAGCCGTGGGCCAGGCGACGCCAGCGCGGCATGTGCATGAGATAGGGCCGCAGGTGCAGGCTGAAGACCACGAAGCGCAGATTGACGCAGAAGCCCGTCGCCAGGATCACCCACATCGGCGCGCCTGCCACCAGGAGTGGAAGGGCCGCGAGCTGCGAGCTGCCGGCGTACACCAGCAAGGTCATGGCGATCGACTCGAAGACGCTCAGGCCCGACTTGACCATGGCGACGCCGGTCATCAGGCCCCAGGCGCCGAGGCCGATCGCGACAGGGAACATGTCGCGCATACCCTCGCGGAACTCCGGCCGGCGTCGGATCGACGGGAGAAAGAACATCAGTCGAAGACCTGCCCCGCCTCGATCGGGAAGCCGCGCAGGAAGTCGGCCGCCGGCAGGCGTTTACCGCCGGCACGTTGCAGTTGCTGGACGATGACGGCGGAGTCCCGGGCCGCGACGCGGATGCCGGCAGGCGTGACGTCGAGGACCGTACCCGGCACCGCGGAAGACGCGGCCGCCTGCGCGCTCGCAGCCCACAGCTTGATGCTTTCGCCGCCGAGCTGGCTCGTCGCGCCGGGAAAAGGATCGAATGCGCGGATGCGGCGAACGATGGTGGTCGCATCCTGCGACCAGTCGATCCGTGCCTCGTGCTTCTCGACTTTGTGGGCGTAGGTCACGCCAACGTCGGGCTGCGGCTCGCGGTGCAGTGTTCCGGCCCGTGCCTGGTTCAGGGCTTCCACGATCAGCCGGCCGCCGAGGGCGGCAAGCCGGTCGTGCAACCGGGTGGTCGTGTCCTCTCCGATTGGAAGCGCGTCGCGCAACAGCATGTCGCCGGTATCGAGTCCGGCATCCATCTGCATGATGGTCACTCCGGTCTCGTGGTCCCCGGACTCGATGGCGCGATGGATCGGCGCGGCGCCGCGCCAGCGCGGCAGCAGGCTTGCGTGAATGTTGAGGCAGCCCAGCGGCGGCATGTCCAGTACCCACTGCGGAAGAATCAGGCCGTAGGCGGCCACGACCATCACGTCCGCGCGGGACTCCGTCAGCACGGAGCGCGCGGCTGCGGCGTCTTCGGGATACTTGCCGTCGAGGCGAAGGCTGCGCGGCTGGGCCACGGGCCAATGGCGTTCGACGGCCAGTTGCTTGACCGGAGAGGCCTGCAGCTTCATGCCTCGGCCGGCCGGACGATCGGGCTGGGTCAGTACGAGAACAATCTCGAAGCCCGCATCGGCGATGGCCTGCAGCGCCACGCGGGCGAACTCGGGCGTACCCGCGAATACGACTCTCATCCGGGCGCTCACCGGTCGACCAGGTCGAGCGTCAGATCGTCGCCGGTGTGATAGCGCTGCACCACGCCCGCGGGATCGATGTAGATGTAGAAAAAGCGCGGCGTGTTCATCGACCTGTAGCGCCAGGTCCAGATGACACCGTCGAAGGAGGTCACTCGATCGATCTGGAAGGGGCGCCCGTAGGTGCGCAACACGTCATCCACGTGCCAGACGCCGGTCTTGACCGTGCTGTCGAACAGGTCGTCGCTGAGCTCCTGGCGGACCTCGTAGACATGTCCGGTCGCATCGATATCCACGTTGTTCACTTCATAGCCCGATGGCGCGCGCGAATACTGGAGACGCTCGTAGCCATTGGGCATCGGATAGATCGCGGTTGGCGTGCCAAGCCTTTGCAAGGCCTCCGCACGCGTGACGCCGATGGGCAGGCGCATCGGCTCGCTCACGCAGCTCGCGAGAACGAACGCCAATGCAAGAGCGGCCCATGACCGGCGCTTCATCATGATCAACGACGCCCTTCGCGCTGGTCGTGCCGCTGGTCCTCGCGCTGCTGCTTGAGCAGCTTGCTCTTGATGCGATTGCGCTTGAGCGGCGACAGGTATTCGACGAACACCTTGCCCAGCAGATGATCGAGTTCGTGTTGGATGCAAACGGCGAGCAAGCCCTCGGCCTCGATGGTCTGCGGCTCGCCGTTTGCGTCGAGTGCGGTCACGCGCACTGCGGTGGATCGCTCGACACCATCGTAAATTCCGGGCACGGACAGGCAACCTTCTTCGTTGATCACCTTTTCGTCGCTCGCCCATACGATCTCGGGATTGATCAGGACGTAGGGCTTGTCACGCTCCTCCGAAACGTCGATCACGACCAGGCGTTCGTGCACGTCGATCTGAGTCGCGGCAAGGCCGATGCCGTTCGCGTCGTACATCGTTTCGAGCATGTCGGCGACGAGCGACTTGATCCGCGCATCGACGCCCTGCACAGGCTTGGCGACGATGTGGAGCCGCTTATCGGGATAACTCAAAATGTTTCTTTTAGCCATGAATTCAGGGAAAAGTTGTCGCTATTTTCGCCATTTCCGCGACGCAGCCGCTATCAGTGGCTTGATTTACGTTGCCCATTCAAGGGCTTCAGCGCAAAATTCGTAGCAAATTGTGAGGATTGGTACGGGCTGCAGCGCAGCGTGTGTGCACCATCAAACCATGAACAAATTCGGAATCCACCACCGCCTGCATCCGAAGCTTTTCGCCACGCTCGCGGCATTTGCCGTGGCAGGCGCTGGAACGTCGACCGCGCTTGGCCAAACCTACCCGGTCACACCCCAGCAACGCGCGACGGCACAGCAGACGGCGCAGACCGGCATTCCGGTCAGTGAGCTGGCGCCGAATGCGCCTGACGAATATACGGTCAAGTCCGGCGACACCCTCTGGGCGATTTCCCGTCTTTATCTGCGCAGCCCCTGGCGATGGCCCGAGCTTTGGGGCATGAACCTCAACGACATCTCGAATCCGCATCGCATCTATCCGGGTCAGGTTCTCTATCTCGACAAGACCGGCGGACGTGCCCGCCTGAGCACCCGCCGCGGCACCGGCGCACCCGAGGGTACCGTCAAGCTGTCCCCCCGCACCCGGTATGAATCGCTCTCGGACCTCTCGCTGCCGACCCTCAATCCGAGCCTGATCGAACCCTTCCTGAGTGAACCGATCGTGGTCGATGAATCCACGCTGCTGTCGGCCCCGCGCATCGTGGCCGGCAACGACAGCCGCGTGCTGCTGGCGCGCGGCGACAGGGCTTACGCCCGCGGCGAAGCCGGCGCCGCCCTGGTGGAGCAGGCTGGCCCGATCCAGACATTCCGCGTGTTCCGCAATGCGACCCCGCTGAAGGACCCGGCCAGCGGCGAAATCCTCGGCTATGAAGCCCAGTACCTGGGCAAGGCACGCCTGCAACGCGGCGAATCGACCACGAGCCAGATGGTCGACGGCAAGGAAGTCACCAACGTGGTGCCTGCTTCCATCGACATCGTGGCCGCCCGCGAGGAGATCCGCGCCGGCGACCGCTTGCTCCCAGAGCCGCCGCGGCAGTTGCTGAGCTACGTTCCGCACGCGCCGCAGCAGCCAATCGATGGCCGCATCGTCTCGGTCTATGGCAACGCCGTGACTTTCGCGGCGCAGAACCAGGTCGTCGCAATCAACAAGGGCACCTTCGACGGTATCGAGAACGGTCACGTGTTCGCCATTCTCAAGAATGGCGAGACCATCGTCGACAAGACGGGCAACAACAAGGAAATCCTGAAGCTTCCGAACGAACGCATCGGCCTGCTGATGGTGTTCCGTCCGTTCGAACGGGTGTCCTACGCCCTCGTGCTCGAGATCACCGATACACCGCGCGTCGGGGACCTTCTGGTCAATCCCTGAGACAGGACCCGCCTTCGCGTGGATTCCTCGGAGGAGCTGTCCGGCTGGCTTCGGCTTTTGCTGACGCCCGGCATCGGGAACACGGCCGCGCGCAAACTGCTCGCGGCCTTCGGCCTGCCCGCGGCGGTATTCGAGCAACCGCGAGCCGCGCTTGAACAGGTAGTGACCCGCGCGCAGGCGGAGGCGCTTCAACATCCGCCCGAGGAATTTCAGCCGCTTCTCGGGCAGACGCTGGACTGGCTTCACGGCACCGAGGCATCGGGTGCTACGCGGCGCATCCTCACGCTGGGCGATCCGCACTATCCCGCTTCGCTGCTCGAGACGGCCGATCCGCCGCTCATGCTCTATCTCCTCGGAGCGCCCGGCTTCGAACTGTCGCAACTCAGCCGCAGCATCGCGATCGTGGGGAGCCGCAATCCCACCGCGCAGGGCGCCGAGGATGCCCGAGCCTTCGCCCGCGCCTTTGCGGAGGCCGGAATCGTTGTGGTGTCGGGCCTCGCACTCGGGATTGATGGAGCCGCACACAATGGGGCTCTCGAAGCAGCACCCGATGCCGCGCGTCCGGCCACGATCGCCGTGGTCGGAACCGGGCTCGACCGCGTCTACCCTGCCCGGCATCGCGAATTGGCGCACCGCATTGCACAGAACGGACTGATCGTCAGCGAGTATCCGCTCGGGACGCCGCCGCTGAACCAGAACTTTCCCAAGCGAAACCGCATCATTGCGGGCCTGACGCCGGGCACCCTGGTGGTCGAGGCCGCACCCCAATCCGGGTCGTTGATCACTGCGCGACTCGCCTCCGAGCAGGGTCGCGAAGTCTTCGCGATTCCCGGCTCCATTCATTCGCCGCAGTCGCGCGGCTGCCATCAATTGATCCGACAAGGCGCGAAGCTGGTCGAGTCCGTGACCGATGTGCTGGAAGAACTTCGCCTCAGTCCGACGGCGGACGCACGGCGGGCCGCGCAAGGCCCCACGGCGACCAGCGACTCCCCGGAACACGGGCTGCTCCGCGAGATGGGCTTCGACCCCGTGACGCTGGACGCCCTGTGCGCGCGCACCGGCCATGGCGCAGCCGCGTTGCAAGGGCAACTGCTCGAACTGGAACTCGAAGGGCGCGTGGCTCGCATGCCCGGCGGGCTGTTCCAGCGCATCGCATCGTCCTGAGCCGCGGGCGGACACAGCCCCACGGCATTGATTCGCAATGCGCCATTTTCGTGACTTGCCCGCGCGATCGAAGTCCGGGGGTGCGTCGGCTCGGCTATATTGGCCCCATGTTCGAAGTGCTCGTTTTTGTCTACGAAAACTACTGGCGCGTCGACGCCTGCCCCGAACCCGAGCAGCTGGGACGCAAGCTCAGCGCGCATGGCTTCGATGCGGAGCAGATCCGAGCCGCGCTGCACTGGCTCGACGGATTGAGCCTTGCCACGCAGGGCTTGCACTTCAGCCGCGAGCCGGATGAGGCGAGCGCGACCGTCGGCCCGCGCACAACGATCGACACGGTCCTGCCGCAATCGCCTGACGCCATGCGCATCTATTCGATGGCCGAGCAGGAGCGCCTGGGTGCCGAGTGCCTCGGCTTCATCAGCTTTCTGGAATCGTCGGGCGTGCTGCCGCCGGGCATGCGCGAGATCGTGGTCGAGCGGGCCATGGCAACCTCCGGGGATTCGCTGTCGCTCGACGAACTCAAGATCATCGTCCTGATGGTCCACTGGAGCACCGGCATCGAACCCGACTCGCTGGTGCTCGACGAACTCTGCGAAGACACGACGGGCCGGGTTGCCCACTGACTCCCCGCCGGCGCCAAACCGACGCGGGCATCCCTGCCCGGCTCAGTTGAGCAGGCGCTCTGGATTCGCGTCCAGCTTGGCCAGCGCCTCGCGCGTGGCGCGCACGGTCAGCGTCTCTTCCTCTGCCGGCACCAGCAAGCCAGCCTGCAGATAGGAAGCCAGGCGTCCGACCTGGATCAGGAAGCTGCGCCCGTCGCTCGACGCGAACAGGTGCAGCTGCCGGCGCTCGCTGCGCCACACGAACTGGACCTGGCTGACGCGGTCGTTGTGATCGAGCATGAACCAGTTGCCGACCTGGAGTTCGTGTGCCCAGGCGATCATGTCGTCGCCGACCTTGGTGCCGGTGTCGGGGACCACCTCGATGCTGGCGGCATCAACCCCCAGCAGCAACTCGATGCTTGCCGCATCGAGCGGCAGGTCTGTCGCGCCATCGTCGGACACCACATCCTCGAGATTGGCGAGCCGCTTGGCCATGGCTTCGATCTTGACCTGCGGAATGGCCTCGGTCTTCGACAGGAAGGCATCCGAGAGCGTGGCGCCGATGGTCTTGATGTGCGCTTCCTGCGGCTCGCCCACGATGCCCAGCAGGGTCATGCCCTGGCGCAGACGCTGGAGCAACTTGGGCAGGTCCTGGATGACACGGGTGCGGTCATTGCGGTTGGGCTTGGCGCTCGCAGCCCAGACAAGGTCGGAGGCGACACGCTTGAGCGTGACCGTCTGCTCGTCCTGTCCGCCATAACGCAGCGCAGCGATCGCCAGCACCTCGGCCCAGACCTTGAACAGGAACTCGCGGATCTCCTCGCGCACCGGCATGTCGTTGAGCATCTTGCGAAGTTCGATGGTGTACTGGATCGCCATCGTCTCCTTCTGCTCGACCTGCTGCGCCACGCTCATCACCCGTTGCGTGGCGTCGCTCTGCGTCAGGTACTTGTTCAGGAAGGCGACGAATTCATCGAACACCAGCTTGAACACACGCTGCCCGGTCTCGGGGTACTGCTCGATCACCTGAACCACGCGCCGGATCTCGCCTTCGAGCGCGCTGCCCGAAATGGCTGCGGCGTCGAATCCCATGACGCAGGAGCCCATGCGATCGATCAGCATGCGCGCCGGGTGCTGCAAGGTGCCGAAGAATTCCGGTTCGGCAATGGCCACTCTCAGCACCGGCATCTGCAGCCGCGCGAACCACACACGCGCCGAGAAAGGGATGCGCTCTTCGGCCAGGATGGCCTGGAACATGAGGGCCACGATCTCGACCGTGGCCTTGTCCGCGGTGGTCGGCGCCTTCTTCTTGAGCTCGGTGCTGCGGCGCCGCAGCTCGGCCGAAGCATTGTGGATGGCGGTCGCTTCGTTGCCGATCACATACTGGGAGGCCGCGATCTGGTAGGCCGCTTCGGCATCGGCAATCGCAGCCGCAAAGGCCGGCGCGCCCACGACTGCTCCGCCCATTCCCCCCGCTCCAGCACCACCGATCGCCGCGCGAGGCTGGGAGATGTCGCCACCGATGCGCGCAGTCACAAAGCGCTTGAGATTCTGCAGCACCCCCTGCGCACGCTGCCGCGCCATCAGGAGAGGTGACCCCCCGGTCACGACCATGGTATCGAGCGGTGTCGCGCCCGCGCCGGCCGCCCCCCCGCGCCCCATCCCCACTCCGATGGCCGCTGGCGCGAAACTGCCCGGCGGCATCGAGAAACCGCCCTGGGGCGCCTGCTGCACCGTCATGCCCATCGGGCTGCTGCTGGCGTGCGAGCCGGCGAAGCTGCCACCCAGCGGCGCCGTCCCCGAAGCACCCACAGAGCCGGTTCGCTTGACGAAGCTCTTGAGATCGATCTCCGGCATCACGTCGTTTGCGATGAGGAACGCGTTGGCATCCCTGTAGGCCTTCACCATCGTGTCGACCATGTGGAGCTGCACCTGGTCCTGCACCTTGGTCCAGCTCTCGCGGGTCAGTCCGCACGCGAGCCATTGATCGACGAGAACCTTCGCCAGGGCTTCCGGCTTCAGGACGTCCTTCGGGGCGAGTTCGCTCGTGCCCTCGAGGTGCTGGATGCGCAGTCGAAGATCATTGAGCTCGAAATCGGCCTTGTCCTGGATGGTCTGGGCCAGCCGCGACGAAAGGATGCCCGTCTCCACCATCTCGTCACCCATGAGCTCGAGCCGCGACAGCGGATTGGAGCTGCGGCTGTCGGGCACGCTGCTGGCCAGCGCCTTGCGCCACGCAGCCCGGGATGTCGTGATCCACTCTGTCCCGCGCGCCTGGAAGCTGAGATACCCGTCGCGGCTTTCCTGCATCTCGCGCGCATTGCCCGTTTGCGCGGCCAGCACGACCAGCCGCTCGCGGATGGCATCGGCGACCGCCGCGATCACCCCCTCGGTGGCGGCGACGAAACGCTCACGCGTCTCGCGTGCGATTTGCAGGGATGAGGCATGAGACCGCGTGGACATGTATGGTCAGACGGCAATTAAAACGTTTCGACAAGCACGAGCTTGCCTCCGGAAGCGTAACCGCACAAGAGCTGACGATGCTCGGCAACCCTGGCGGCGCATCTCGGCAACGCAGGAAATGCGCCACTCACACCGTTGCGCCTGCATTCGGATCGTCGGGGTCGCCTTCGCGCTTGAGCGGTGTCTTGACCAGGTCCTCCCGCTTCACGCCGAGCCACATGGCGATGGCCGCAGCGACAAAGGCCGAGGAGTAGATGCCGAACAAGATGCCGATGGTGAGCGCGAGCGCGAAATAGTGGAGGGTCGGGCCGCCGAAGAAGAACATCGACAGGACGACGAGCTGGGTCGAGCCGTGCGTGATGATGGTCCGGCTGATCGTCGAGGTGATTGCGTTGTCGATGACCTCGCGCGTGTTCAGCTTGCGATAGCGCCTGAAGTTCTCGCGCACCCGGTCGAAGATGACCACCGACTCGTTGACCGAGTAGCCCAGCACCGCCAGCACGGCGGCGAGCACCGCGAGCGAGAACTCCCATTGGAAGAAGGCGAAGAAGCCGAGGATGATCACCACGTCGTGCAGGTTGGCGAGCACGGTGGCAAGCGCGAACTTCCATTCGAAGCGGAAGGCCAGGTAGATCATGATGCCCACCACCACCATCCCCAGCGCCTTCAGGCCGTTCGTGGTGAGCTCCTCACCGACCTGCGGGCCGACGAATTCGTTGCCGCGCAAGGTCGCCTGGGGGTCCACCGCCTTGAGCGCGTCCATCACCTGACTGCTCTGCTGGGCAGAGGTCTGACCCTTCTGGACCGGGAGACGGATCTGCACATCGCGCGAGGTGCCGAAGTTCTGCACCTGCACATCCTGGTAGCCGAGCTTCGCGATGGTTTCGCGCACCTTGCCGACCTCGACCGACTGCGGATAGGCGACTTCCATCACGGTGCCGCCGGTGAACTCCACCGACAGGTGCAGTCCACGATGGAACAGGAAGAAGACCGCCAGAGCGAACGTGATGAAGGAGACGATGTTCAGCACCAGCGCATGGCGCATGAACGGGATGGTCCTGTGGATCCGGAAGAACTCCATATTGCTGTTCCCTTATTTGGCGCCGGCCGCAGGCTGGGCATCCGGCTTCCAGACCGTGCCGATCGAGACCGTCTTGAGCTTCTTCTTGCTTCCGTACCAGAAGTTCACCAACCCGCGCGAGAAGAAGACAGCCGAAAACATGGAGGTGACGATGCCGATGCAATGCACCACGGCGAAGCCCCTCACCGGCCCCGAACCGAAGGCCAGAAGGGCGATGCCAGCGATCAGCGTCGTGACATTGGAATCCAGAATCGTGCCCCAGGCCCGGTCATAGCCGGCATGGATCGCGGCCTGTGGCGACGCCCCGTTGCGCAGTTCCTCCCGCACCCGTTCGTTGATGAGCACGTTGGAATCGATCGCGACCCCGATTGCTAGCGCCATGGCGGCGATGCCGGGCAATGTCAACGTGGCCTGCAGCATCGAGAGAATCGCCACCAGCAGCAGCAGGTTGACCGCCAGTGCGATCGACGAGAACACGCCGAACAGGGCGTAGTAGATGCACATGAACACCATGATGGCGGCAAAACCGTACATCACGCTGTCGAAGCCCTTCTTGATGTTGTCGGCGCCAAGGCTCGGGCCGATGGTCCGTTCCTGAATGATTTCCATCGGCGCGGCCAGCGAACCGGCACGCAGCAGCAATGCCAGGTCATTGGCCTCGACCACGTTCATGGCGCCGGAAATCTGGAATCGATTCCCCAGCTCGCCATTGATCGACGGGGCTGTGAGCACTTCGCCCTTGCCCTTCTCGAAGATCAGCATCGCCATGCGCTTGTGGAAATTCTCGCGGCTGACGTCGCGCATGATGCGACCACCCTTGGCGTCCATCGTGAGATCGACCTTGGGCTGCTGGGTCTGGGAATCGAAACCGGGCTGCGCATCGGTCAGGTTCTCGCCCGTCACGAGCACCTGCTTCTTGACGATCACCGCTCGACCGGAGCGGTCGAGGAATTTTTCCGAGCCGAAGGGCACCGGACCCGTGCCGAGTTCGGCTGCGCGGCCTTCCGCGCTTTCGTCGACCAGACGCATTTCCAGCGTTGCGGTGCGGCCCAGGATGTCCTTGGCCTTCGCGGTGTCCTGCACGCCGGGCAACTGCACCACGATGCGGTCCAGACCCTGCTGCTGGATCACCGGCTCGGCCACACCCAGTTCGTTGATCCGGTTGTGCAGGGTGGTGATGTTCTGCTTGAGTGCCGCATCCTGCAGGCGGCGCGCCGCCTCCGGCTTGATGGATGCGGTCAGCTTCCAGTCGGTGCCTTCCTGGCTCTCGACAGTGGTCAGGTCGGGAAACTGGTCCTGCACCAGGCTTTTCGCCGCCTCCAGTCCGGCGGCATCGCGGAAACGCATCTCCACGGTCTGGCCGTTGCGGCTGACCGCACTGCCCCGGATGCTCTTGTCGCGCAGTCCCGAGCGCAAGTCGCTCGCGAAGGACTCGGCCTTCTTGTCGATGGCACCCTTCATGTCGACCTGCAGCAGGAAATCGACCCCGCCGCGAAGATCCAGCCCGAGGTACATCGGGAAGGCGTGCAGTGCAGTCAGCCAGGCCGGCGAGCGGGACACGAGGTTCAACGCGACCACGTAGGGCGGATCGCTCGGATCAGGCACCAGGGCGCGCTGGACCACGTCGCGCGCCTTGAGCTGGTCATCGGTCGTGACGAAGCGCGCCCGCACCGAGGTGGCGTCGAGGGTCAGCAGATCGGGCGCCAGACCGGCTGCCGCGAGCGCCTGCTCGACACGCGCCTGGGTGGAGGCATCGACCTTGACCGTCGACTTGCCCGAGGACACCTGCACCGCAGGCGCCTCGCCGAAGAAATTGGGTAGGGCATAGATCAGCCCCACGAGCAGCACGATCACGATGATCGCGTACTTCCAGACCGGGTAACGGTTCATGATCGCGCTCAGTGCGGCGCTGCCGCCTTGGGAAACAAGTTACTTGATGGCGCCCTTGGGCAGCACCTGGACGACGGCGCTGCGCTGGACCTGGACTTCGACGCCCTTGGCGATCTCGATCGTCAGGTACTGCTCGCCGAGTTGCGTGATACGGCCGAGTACGCCGCCGGCAGTCGCGACCTCGTCGCCCTTGGCCAGGGCCTCGAGCATGGCGCGGGCTTCCTTCTGGCGCTTCATCTGCGGACGGATCATGACGAAATACAACACCACGAACATCAGCACCAGGGGGAGCATGCTGCCCAATGAGGACAACATGTCGCCGCCACCGGCAGCAGCGGGCGCGGTCTGGGCGAAAGCGGTAGAAATAAACAAGGAAGTCTCCAGCACAGGGAAGTAAAGAGCGCAGCCTTCGGAGCTCCGGAAGATCCCCGAGGTTCCACGGATCCGCAGCCACGCGAGACGGCCGCGCAGCGCGGGGCCCGGCCGCGCACAGCATCGGGCATTGTATTCGGCGCAAGGACGCCGTCCGGCGTCAAGCCGGTGCAAGTATTGGGGCTTTGGTCACAGGGGGCCGGGTTGATCTCACGTCGCCCCCTCTATCGGCGCCATGCAACTCTCCCTTTGCCCGCCACGCCGTTCGGGCCCTGCGAAACATTCGCAGTCGACTCGGGAAACTTCGGAACCGGTTTGGCAGGACCGCCGCTGCCACCTGCCAGGCAGTAGACGGCCACACGAAGCTGGCAAGCCTGACCCGGGGATCAGCACACACCTCAAGCCGCCGCGCGGCCGGCCCGGGGATCGCGCCAGCGGGCCAGGAGTTCGGCCCAGCGCGTGCGCGCAGCGGCCAGGTTGCGCTCCTTGACGTGACCGTAGCCGCGGATGTGCTCGGGCAGCGCCGCGATTTCCAGAGCCGCCGCATGATTCGACGCGTCGAGGCGGGCGAGCACTTCCTCGATACTCGCACGGTACTCACCGATCAGCGCCCGCTCGGCCTTTCGCTCCTCGGTGCGTCCGAAGATGTCGAAGGCCGTGCCACGCAGGCCCCTGAGCCGGGCCAGCATCTTGAAGACAGTCAGCATGGTGGGGCCGAACTTCTTCTTCTGAAGCTCACCCTTCGCGTTCTTCTTCGCGATCAGCGGCGGGGCGAGGTGGTAATTGAGCGTGTAGCCGCCCTCGAACATGCTGTCGATGCGTTCAAGGAAGGCGCGGTCCGTGTGCAGGCGCGCCACCTCATACTCGTCCTTGTACGCCATGAGCTTGAACAGGTAGCGCGCGACCGCCTCTGTCAAGCTGGTCTTTCCCAAGGGCGCTTCGGCCTGCTTGACCTTGGCAACGAAAGCCTTGTACTGCTCGGCGTAGGCAGGATTCTGATAGGCCGCGAGAAACTCGACGCGCTGGGCCACCAGAGCCTCGATCGTGACTCGTTTCTTGAATTCGATGATGTGCCCCGGCTGGACACGTTTCTTCAGTTCGTCCGGCCGCTGCGCGGCCTGTCGGCCCCACTCAAAGGCCGCCTTGTTGCTTTCGACCGCAACGGCATTCAGTTCGATCGCACGCATCAACGACGCATGTTCGAGTGGGATCCAGCCCTTCTGCCACGCATAGCCCAGGATCATCGGGTTCACGTAGATCGTGTCGCCCATCAGCTTGTTCGCAGCCGCATCCGCATCGAAGACGCCGACCGCCGGTGCGCCGACCACGCGCGCAATCTCGGCCGCACAGACTTCCTGCGGGTTCTGCCAGTCTGCGTTGTGCACGAAGGCGGCCGTCGGCGTGCTGTGGGTGTTGAGCGCGACGTGTGTCCGACCCTCCCGCATTCGTGCAGTGGTCTCGGGATTCACGCCGACAACCGGGTCGCAGGCCAGCACAAGGTCTGCCGCCGCCGTGCCCACGCGGGTGGTGCGGATGTCGCTCTGCATGTCACCGATCAGCACATGACTCCAGGTGGCGCCGCCCTTTTGTGCGAGACCGGCTGCATCCTGCGTGACGATGCCTTTGCCCTCGATATGCGCCGCCATTCCCAGCAGCTGGCCGATGGTGATGACACCGGTGCCGCCGACACCAGCGACAACGACGCCCCAGACCTTTCCTCCGGCCAGCGATGGCAGCACCGGTTCCTGCAGCGCGCCGAGGTCGGACGGCAAGATTGCCCCGTCCCTCGACTTCTTCTTCAACTGTCCGCCTTCCACCGTGACGAAACTCGGACAGAATCCCTTCAGGCAACTCATGTCCTTGTTGCAGGTGCTCTGATTGATGGTGCGCTTCCGACCGAAGTCGGTTTCGAGCGGCTCGACGGACAGACAGTTGCTTTGCACGCTGCAATCGCCACAACCTTCGCATACCAGCTCGTTGATCACCACACGCTTGGCCGGATCCACGGCGGTGCCGCGCTTGCGGCGCCGCCGCTTCTCTGTAGCGCAGGTCTGGTCGTAGATGATCGCCGTCGTTCCGACGATCTTGCGGAATGCGCGCTGAATCTCGTCAAGATCGTCGCGATGGCGCACCTCGACGTTGTCGCCCGGAACACGAACGCCTTCGTACTTCTCCGGCTCGTCGGTAACCACCACCACCTTGGCTGCTCCTTCGGCATGGAGGCTTTCGGCGATCTGAAGGACCGAATGACCTTCGGGACGTTCGCCGACCTGCTGGCCGCCGGTCATCGCCACCGCATCGTTGTAGAGGATCTTGTAGGTGATGTTGACACCGGCCGCGATGCTCTGCCGGATTGCAAGCAGGCCGCTGTGGAAGTAGGTGCCGTCGCCAAGGTTCGCGAAGATGTGCGGCTCCGTGCTGAATGGCTGCTGGCCGACCCATGGCACGCCCTCACCGCCCATCTGCGTGAAGCCGATGGTCGATCGATCCATCCAGGTCGCCATGAAGTGGCAACCGATGCCACCCATCGCGCGCGAACCTTCCGGCACCACCGTGCTGGTGTTGTGCGGGCAACCGGAACAGAACCAGGGCTGACGCTGCGCGTCGGTGCCACTGATCATCGGGGGCGTCGCCATCGCGCGCTCCTTGGCTTCGAGGATGGCAAGCTGTGCATCGATGCGCGCGGCCATGTCGGCGCCGGCTGCCGCCAGCAATCCGGTCTTCCTCAGGCGCTGCGCGATGGCCTTGGCGATCATCGCCGGCGACAGGTCCGCATTGGCTCGTAGGAGAGAGTGCGAAGTCGGGTTGGGCATCGACCATTCGCCACCCGAATAGCCTTCGGCCTCGTGCACCTCGCCCTCGTCGAACTTGCCGACCACATTGGGCCGCACGTCGGCGCGCCAGTTGTAGAGCTCCTCCTTGAGCTGGTATTCGATGACCTGACGCTTTTCCTCGACCACCAGGATTTCCTGCAGACCAGCCGCGAAGGCGCGGGTGAGCTGCGCCTCGAGCGGCCAGACCACCGCGACCTTGTGGACCCGGATGCCCAATTGGCGGCAGGCTTCATCGTCCAGCCCGAGATCGATCAGCGCCTGCCGGGTGTCGTTGTAGGCCTTGCCGCTGGCCATGATGCCAAAGCGGTCGCTGGGGCCTTCGATCACATTGTGATTGAGCCGGTTGGCGCGAATGTAGGCCAGTGCCGCATACCACTTGTAGTGCATCAGCCGGGCTTCCTGCTCCAGTGCATGGTCCGGCCAGCGGATGTGCAGGCCGCCCGGGGGCATCTGGAAGTCGACCGGCGTGACAATCTCGACACGCTCCGGATCGATCATTGCGGTGGCGCTCGATTCCACGATCTCCTGGATCGTCTTCATCCCTGACCAGATCCCCGCGAAGCGACTCATGGCGAACGCGTGGATGCCCAGGTCGAGGATTTCCTGGACATTCGCCGGAAAGAAGACCGGCGTGCCGCAGGCCTTGAAGATGTGATCGCTCTGGTGCGCGGCGGTCGAACTCTTCGAGATGTGATCGTCGCCGGCCACGGCGATCACCCCGCCCCACGGGGTCGTGCCGGCCATGTTCGCATGCTTGAACACGTCGGAGCAACGGTCCACGCCCGGGCCCTTGCCATACCAGATGCCGAACACGCCGTCGTACTTGTTGGTGCCGGGCGGCGCAAAGCCCAATTGCTGCGTACCCCAGAGCGCAGTGGCGGCCAGTTCCTCGTTCACGCCCGGCTGGAACACGATGTGGCGCTCCTTCAGATACTTGCTCGCCTTCCAGAGCGCCTGGTCGTACCCGCCGAGCGGGGAGCCGCGGTAGCCGCTGATGAAGCCCGCGGTGTTCTTGCCCCGGGCCTGATCGCGCAGCCGCTGAAGCATCGGCAGCTTCACGAGAGCTTGAATGCCGCTCATGAATGCGCGGCCGTAATCCAGGCTGTACTTGTCGTCGAGCGTGACAGTCTCGAGCGCCTTGCGGATGTGCTCGGGGAGCGGTGCATTCATCGGGTGTGTCTCCAGGTGGCTGTGCCTTGCGGGCGTGGCATACGTGGCATCCGGGTCGGATTTCCCTTGCCCATGATCACGCAAAGTGTATGCCTGCTGTCTTGACAGGTGTTTGCGTTCTTTGCCTGAAGAACCCATCATTCAGGAAGAATCTTTCGTAGACTTGATGATTATGGAAAGCATTGACAAGTTTGATCTGGCAATCCTGCAAGAACTTCAGGCCGACGGACGCCTGACCAACGCCGAACTTGCGCAGCGCGTGGGCCTGTCGGCCGCACCCTGCTGGCGCCGCGTGCGCGCGCTGGAGGAAGCCGGCTACATCAAGGGCTACCGCGCGGAGATCGATCGGCACAAGATCGGGCTGGGCGTGCTCGCCTTCGTGCGGGTAGATACCGAACGGGCCACTGGAGACGCCACTCGCAAGCTGGAAGATGCGATCCGCCGCTTGCCGGAGGTGATCGCCTGCCACTACATCAGCGGCACGGGTACTTTCGAGCTGCAGGTGGTGTCGCAAGACCTCGACACCTTTTCCCGCTTTGCACTCCAGAACCTGCTGAACCTGCCGAACGTGAAGGACCTGCACACCAGTTTCTCGCTCGGCGAAGTGAAGGCAAGCCACGCTTTGCCGCTCGGCCATCTGGCCGCGCGGGTCGCGCGTTAGCGCCGAGCCGGCACAGCCGTCGACAATAGCGGCCGATGCCACCCATTTCGCCCGAGGAAACGCCCGTCGCCCCGCCCCGCGTCCAGCCAGGACGCATCGGGCCGCTCGAACCCCTCAGACTCCCGGTCTTCCGAATGCTGTGGACCACTTGGCTGATGGCCAATGTCTGCATGTGGATGAACGACGTCGCAGCCGCCTGGATGATGACGTCCCTCACCAACTCCCCGATGTGGGTGGCGTTGGTGCAGTCCGCTTCAACGCTGCCCGTCTTCCTTCTCGGCCTGCCCAGCGGCGCGCTCGCGGACATCCTGGATCGCAGGCGCTGGCTGGTTGCCACGCAGTTCTGGCTGGCAGGGACTGCCATCGTGCTGTGCGCTGCGGTGGTGCTCGATCTCATCAGCGCACCGCTGCTGATTGCCCTGACCTTCGCCAACGGCATCGGACTGGCACTGCGCTGGCCGGTGTTCTCGGCCATCGTGCCCGAGCTGGTGCCGCGCTCTCATCTGCCAGCAGCACTGGGACTCAACGGCATTGCGATGAATGCCTCGCGCATCGTCGGGCCGCTTCTCGCCGGCACGCTGATCGCGAGCGCGGGCAGCGTCTGGGTGTTCGGGCTCAACGCCGTGCTCTGCCTGGCTTCCGGCTTCGTCGTTCTGCGCTGGCGCCGGGAGCACACACCCAGTCCGCTCGGGCGCGAACGACTCTTCAGCGCGATGCGCGTAGGCGTGCAGTTCGTCCGCCAGTCCCAGCGCATGCGCGCCGTGCTGACGCGAGTGGCCATCTTCTTCTTTCACTCGACGGCACTGCTCGCCTTGCTGCCGCTGCTGGCGCTCAACCTGCACGGTGGCGGCGCCGGCACCTTCACGCTGCTGCTTGCGGCCATGGGCTCGGGGGCGATCATCGCGGTTCTCTTCTTGCCGCGACTGCGCCAGGCCTTCGCGCGTGACCAGCTTGTACTTCGCGGCGCCGTACTGCAATCAGGCGCAACGGCGGTCATGGCCGTCGCGCCCAATGCCTGGATTGCCGTCCCGGCAATGTTCATCGGCGGCATGGCCTGGATCACAACAGCGAACTCGCTGTCGGTGTCTGCCCAGCTGGCGCTTCCCGACTGGGTCCGCGCGCGCGGCATGGCGACCTATCAAATGGCCATCATGGGCGCCAGTGCGTTGGGTGCCGCGATCTGGGGACAGGTCGCCGAACTGTCGACGCTCTACGTCAGTCTGGGCATAGCGGCGGCAAGCGGCGTTTGCTGCATGCTCATCGCCCTGCGCACGGTGAGCGATGGGACCAGCGAAGAAGACGACATCAGTCCCGCGAGCAAGGGATGGGCCGCGGGCCCGCCGCCGATGGCGCCCGACGAGGAGGGCCGCGTGGTGATCACGATCGAATACGTGATCGACCCGGCGCGCGCAGCCGCCTTTCGTCTCGTAATGCACGAGACGCGTCGTGCGCGCCTGAGCCAGGGCGCGATCGGATGGGAACTGTTGCACGACATCACCGAGCCGGGACGATACGTCGAGCAGATCATCGACGAGTCATGGACCGAGCACCTGCGCCGCTTCCATCGCGCGACCGCGGCGGACATTGCGCTACGTGAACGCCGACTGGCTTTCCACCAGACCGACACGCTGCCAGCGGTAAAACGCTACATCGCCCACCGCTGAACAAGGACTGCGCCTGACCAGCGCAGTCGGCGCACTGCGCCGACGAGGACGGATCTGTGCTCGCCACAGAAATTTCTCCCATCCCTTCCTCACGGACACCGCCTGTGGTCTCCGGCGCTAAAAACGCCAGTTCCGTCCAATAGCTGCATCCATTGCAGCCGAGCGCCCCAAATGCCAAACTGCGGTCGCGCTCGAGGGTACCCACAGCTACCGATTCACCGAGCCACCAAGGAGGACGCCATGTATACCGCGATCGTCATCGACGACCATCCCGCCATTCGAATCGCCGTTCGATCGATTCTTGAATCCAGCGAACGCTTCAAGGTTGTCGGCGAGGCAGAAGACGGGCCGGCAGGGCTCGATCTGATAAGGCAATTGCGCCCCGATCTCGCCATCGCGGATCTCGAACTACCCAAGCTCAGCGGCCTGCAGCTGGCCGAGCGCGTGCGTGCAAACTATCCAGAGGTGCGCGTCCTCATCTTTTCCGCGCAAGAGGAATCCATCTTCGCCTCGCGTGCCATGCAGGCAGGCGCCAACGGCTATGTCAGCAAGCTCCACGACATGAGCACCCTGCTGCAAGCGGCGCGCTCGGTTCTCACCGGCTACAGCGTCTTTCCCACGCCGCAGCTCCATCCCGCGTGCAACACCGGCGAGGACCTCGTGAAGCTGCTGTCGGACCGGGAAGTCATGGTGGCGCAATACCTCGCCCGAGGCATGAGCAACAAGGAAATCGCCGACACCATGTTGCTGAGCAACAAGACGGTCAGCGGCTACAAGGCTCGCATCTTCACGAAGCTGAACATTGGCACGCTGGTCGAGCTGGTCGACTTCGCGCGTGCCAACAAGCTGGTTGTCTAGCGCAGACGCTGTGGCTCGATATCGACACTGCGCGCACCGTCGCCCAGCATCAGCGAGCCTTCCTGGATCGTCGCCTGGAGTTGCATGGAGCGCTGCGCCAAGGCGGCGAGGGCCTGAGAAGCCGCTGCTGGAATACGAAACACATGCAGGTTTTGCGGTCGGGTCAGCTTGTTCTCGATTCCGCGCCACCAGATCTCGGCCGCGTGGCTGAAACAATAGACGATGACCTGCTCGGCCTTGCCGCAAGCCCTGACGATGGGCTTGTCCTCGGGCTGGCCGACCTCGATCCACAGCTTGACTTCACCGGTGAAGTCGCGCAGCCAGACATCAGGTTCGTCGGGATTCGAAAGTCCGGCGCCGAAAGCCAATATCCCATCACCGCCGCATACGTCCTGCAGCGTGTACGCATTCAACGCCAGCGCCGCAAGCCGGATCATCATCCGTTCGTCGGTTTCACTGGGATGCCGCGCAAGCGTCAGCGCATGATCTGCGTAGTAGCCGTGGTCAATGTCGGCGACCGCGAGGTTCGCCTTGAAGATGGTGGATTTGAGTGCCATGAGATCGGTGGACCGGCCGCGCCGGCCACCTTCGGAATGATGAGAGTCGCGAGCGGACAGGGCCGATTGTTCAGACTCGCCGCGCGAGTTCGGCGGCCTTCCCCGTGTAGCTTGCCGGCGTCATGGCGAGCAGCCTGTCTTTCTCGATCTGGGGGATTTCGAGCGATCGGATCAGCTCGTGCAACGCCTCTGGGGTCACGGTCTTGCCCCGCGTAACCTCTTTCAACTGCTCGTATGCGCCTTGAACGCCGAAACGTCGCATGACGGTCTGGATCGGTTCGGCCAGCACCTCCCAGGAGGCGTTAAGGTCGTCGGCAAGAGCTTCTTCGTTGAGTTCCAGCTTGCCCAACCCCGTCGCGAGACTTGCATAGGCGAGCGTCGTATAGCCAAAGGTGACACCGATGTTGCGCAGCACAGTGCTGTCGGTCAGGTCGCGCTGCCAACGGCTGATCGGCAGCTTCTCGCTGAGGTGCCTCAGGAGCGCATTCGCAAGACCCAGGTTGCCTTCGGCGTTCTCGAAGTCGATCGGATTGACCTTGTGGGGCATCGTCGACGAACCGATCTCGCCCTTCTTCAACCGCTGCTTGAAATACCCGAGGCTCACATAGCCCCAGATATCACGCGCGAAGTCGATGAGGATCGTGTTCGCGCGTGCCACCGCGTCGAACAGTTCCGCCATGTAGTCATGCGGTTCGATCTGAATGCTGTAGGGCTGAAAGCTGAGTCCCAACCCCACCGGCGCCGGGGTTTCCACCACCTTCCGACTGAAGGCTTCCCAATCGAAATCAGGCCAGGCGGCCATATGGGCGTTGTAGTTCCCCACCGCGCCGTTCATCTTGCCCAACAGCTTCACGCCCGCAATCTGTTCTCGCGCCTTGGCGAGACGAACAGCAAAGTTTGCAAGCTCCTTGCCGACAGTGGTCGGGCTCGCGGTTTGGCCGTGCGTGCGCGACAGCATCGAGACGTCGGCGAAGCGGATGGCCATTTCACGCAAAGTCCCGATCAAGCCCTCGATAGCAGGCAAGAGGACCCTGTCACGTGCGGCCTGAAGCTGCAGCGCATGGCTGGTGTTGTTGATGTCCTCGCTGGTGCAGGCAAAGTGCACGAACTCCGATGCCGCGAGCAGTTCGGGCCGTGCCTCGAATTTGGACTTGATCCAGTATTCAACCGCTTTCACGTCATGGTTCGTGGTCTTTTCGATCTGCTTGATCGCCACCGCGTCGGCTTCCGAGAAGTTGGACACCAGGCCGAGCAGGTACTTGCGCGCGCCGCCCGACAGCGGCTTGAACTCGGCGAAGCCGCAGTCCGACAAGGCGATGAACCATGCCACCTCGACCTGGACGCGTCGGTGCATGTAGCCTTGCTCGCTCATCAGCGGTCGGAGCGTCGAAAGCTTGGCCGCATAGCGGCCGTCGAGCGGGGAAAGGGCGGAAACAGTGGAAAAGCTCATCCGGCAATTCTAGGTGGGGGGACTCCGGAAGCAATTCGCCCCCGGGATCAGTCGCTCTTGCGCCCCATGCCGGAACGAGCAGAGACCCGAGTCACCGCCAGACGCGTTCCCCTAGAATCAAAGCGCTACAACGAAGATCCCGCCACGGGAGGAGAGCCTGCATGAAACTGATCGGATCCGCTGCCAGTCCCTACGTGCGCAAAGTGCGCGTAGTCTTGGCCGAGAAGCGGCTCGACTACCAGTTCGTGGTCGAAGACGTCTGGTCCGCCGATACGACGATCTCGAATTCCAATCCGCTTGGCAAGGTCCCCTGTCTGATCATGGATGCCAGTGAAGCCATGTTCGATTCGCGCGTGATCGTCGAATACCTCGACACGCTGTCGCCCGTGGGCAAGCTCATCCCCCAACAGGGCCGCGAGCGCGCCGAGGTCAAGACCTGGGAGGCGCTGGCAGACGGCGTCATGGATGCCGGCGTGTTGTGGAGGTTGGAGGCCACCTGGGCACACCGCGCCGATAGCGAGCGCAGTCAGGCCTGGATGGACCGCCAGCGCGCCAAGGTCGAGAACGGTATCGCGGCCATGGCCAAGGGACTGGCGGACAAGCCGTTCTGCAGCGGCATTCATTTGAGCCTGTCGGACATCGCCGTCGGTTGTGCGCTCGGCTGGATCAGCCACCGTTTCCCGGAAATCGATTGGCGACGCAACCATCCCAATCTGGTTCGCCTCTATGACAAGCTGATGTTGCGACCAAGCTTCGCTGACACCCAGCCTTGAAATACTGAGTACGGCGCCGCAAGGCGCCTTCCTGTTTCTTGGCATCGTCGCATCGGCCGAGCCCCCAGGCCGACAACGGCGACACGATCGATTCGGCATCGTCCGAGGTCGGCGTCGGATGCTGGTGCATATGAAGACAAAAATGCTGCGAGGCGTCCCGAAACGAAGGAGGGAGGGAGGGAGGAGGAGAAGAATCGCCTCGGGATTTCAACCAGGACGCAAGCGCCCGGAAGACCTCGCAACATAAAAATGGCCGGGCCATTTACACCCGGAACGGGTATGAGCACACCGTTTCAGACGCGGTTCCCGATGTCGGCGTAAACGTTTGTGACAAGTTTGCCGACTCTGTGCCGGCTTCATGCCGAGCCCCTCGTTTCATTCGCGGTCGAGCTGCCTTTCGAGGTCACTCACGAACGCCCGGTCCTCCGGGCTCGTCATGCTCGAGTAGGCCTTCACGACCGTGCCGTCGCGGCCGATCAGGTACTTGTAGAAGTTCCACTTCGGCGTCGTGCCCGACACCCGCGCGAGTTCCTTGAACAACGGGTTTGCATCCGCTCCGCGAACAGATGACTTCGAAAACATCGGGAACTTGACGCCAAAGGTGTTTTCGCAAAAGTCGGCTATGTCCTTGTTGGAACCCGACTCCTGGGCAAAGTCGTTCGATGGAAAGCCCAGCACGACCAGACCGCGCGCGCGGTACTTGCTGTCCAGCGCCTCCAGCCCCCTGTACTGGGGCGTGAAAGCACAGAAACTCGCCGTATTCACGACCAGAACCACCTTGCCCGCATACTGACAAAGCGCCTGGGGTTTTTCGTCTTGCAAACGCGGGAAGGTGTGCTGCAGGATACCCGGGCAGACTGGCGCCGCGTCCTGAGCATTCCGAGCGGCCTGAGCGCCGGGCGGGCAAAGGCCGGCAGTTGCAACGAGCACGGAGAGACAGACCGCAAGCGGTCGGGACGGGCTGGACATGGCGTGTTCTCCGGTTGATGGCGGGTCGCCTGCAGCGGCTGCGGCAAGGCGGACACCTGCATGATCTCGCGACCGTCACAGTCGCTTCAAGCCCGCCGACTAAAATCCGGGCACCAAGAAAGACTTTGATGCTGTATCCGGAACTCTTCAGACAACTCGAATCCGTCCGCTGGGACATGGACAAGGATATTCCGTGGCAGTCTTTCGATGGATCTCGTCTTTCCGACGAGCAGGCGCAAACCATCAAGATGAACGCGATCACGGAGTGGGCAGCGCTGCCCGCGACCGAAATGTTCCTGCGCGACAACCGGCATGACAGCGATTTCTCCGCCTTCATGTCGATCTGGTTCTTCGAGGAGCAGAAGCACTCGCTCGTCCTGATGGAATACCTCAAGCGCTTCTCTCCCCAACACGCGCCGACGGAACAGGAGCTGCACGACGTCCGCTTCGATTTCGATCCTGCGCCGCCGCTCGAAACGCTGATGTTGCACTTCTGTGGCGAAATCCGACTCAACCACTGGTATCGCCGTGCAGCGGAATGGCATACCGAGCCGGTCATCAAGCACATCTATACCACCTTGAGCCAGGACGAGGCCCGCCATGGCGGCGCCTACCTGCGCTACATGAAGCGGGCTCTCGAGAAATTCGGCGACGAGGCCCGCACCGCCTTCAGCAAGGTGGGCGTCCTGATGGCCAGCGCGCGGCGCACGGCGCAAGCACTCCATCCGACCAACCTGCATGTCAACAAGGCGCTCTTTCCCAATGACACGATCCAGAGCCGGGTGCCGGACCCGAACTGGCTCGAACACTGGCTCGACAAGCAGATCAAGTTCGATGCCGTCTGGGAAAGCAAGGTCGGCGAACGCATCCTGCACAACCTGAGCCTCCTGATGAACCGCAGCTTCAAGACGGTGCAGGAGCTCAACCGCTATCGCAAGGAGCTCGCCTCCTTGCATCCCCAGCCCGGCTACCAGGGCGCCTGATTCACCCTGCCACCGGCCCGATAGCTGGTGGCGCCACCCCGCCTGCTCAACGCCGCTCGACCACGATCGGCGCAAGCTGCAGGCTGGCTCTCACTTCATCGGCCGCATCGCGCGCCAGTTGGCGCGAACCATAGGGGCCCGCTTGCAGGCGATGAGTGCCGCGCTCGGTGAACACGACCAGGGAAGCGGCAAGCGAAGGCATCTCGCGCGCGATTTGTTGCCTCAGGCGATCCGCGCCTTCGCGCTGACTGAACGCACCGAGTTGCACGAAGAAGCCCCCCGTCCCCAGGACCATGGGCGCAGCGGGCCGTTCCGGCCCGGATGCAGCCTCCGGCGCCTGAGCAGGAAGCGCGGCAAGGTCCCTCACTTCGGCGCCCGGCGCCGCCACGACAGGACTCGTCAAGACAGCAGGAACGGAGACGGATTCCTGCACTGAAGCGGCTGGTGCCGATGCCACGGGTGAGGCAGACGAAGCTGTGGATACCGGCGATACACGCCACGTACCCGTAGCGGCCGCCACCGGCACCGCCTCCATGACCGCTCCCCCCGGGGTAGCCGACCCGGCCGCATTCCGCAGCGCAAACGTCGATCCGCCCTCATCCGTGCCGCGCCGCCAGGCGCCGGTGCGAATGTCATCGTTCGTGATGCGCTCGATTTCCACTGGCGCGACGCCGCGCAGCAAGTCGAGCTTGAGCGCCGCCGTATAGCTCAGGTCGATGATCCGGTCTTCATGAAACGGGCCCCGATCGTTCACCCGGACGATCACCTCCCGCCCGTTGTTCGGATTGCGCACTCGCACATAGCTCGGCAACGGCAGCGTCTTGTGCGCGGCCGTCATGGCATACATGTCATAGGGCTCGCCGCTGGCGGTCGACATGCTGTGAAACTTGCGGCCGTACCACGAGGCCAGGCCGGTCTCGCGGAAAGGCCTGTCATCGACGATGGGCACGTAGCTGCGGCCCATCACCACATAGGGCTTGCTGGTGCCGCCACTGCTGCGAATGGCCTCGACGCGGGGCTGCGCGTCGGGCACTTGCATCAGACCCGATGGCGGATTGGCCTCGGCCCCGTCGCGGCCGAACCCCGACCCGGTGCGCGGACCACTCGCGCAACCGGCCAGCACGGCCAGCGACGCCCCCGCGATCAGCGCGAGCGCGCGCTGTGCCGAGGGCATGCGCTCAGCCAAAGACCGCCTTCCACAAAGCCAGCATGGCTTCGCGCTCTTCGACCAGCGAGGTCAACGGCACCTGCGTGGGCTCCTCGTTCAGGCGCGCGCGGTGCTGTACCCGCCGCAACTCGCGGTAAGCCGCCGCCGCATTCCGGCCCACGCCGGCAGGCAGCAGCCCGGCCTCCTCGGCGCGCTGGAGCAGCGCGATATTGCCGACATTGGGCACCAGTTCCGGATGGTCCCTGGAAGCCGAAAGCACCAGGAACTGCACCGCAAACTCCGCATCCACCATGCCGCCCGGGCTGTGCTTGACGTCGAAGAGCTCGCTCTTCACCGGCCGCGCCGCACGCACCTTCTCGCGCATGGCGACGATCTCGGCCTTCAACGCCTCGCGGTCGCGCGGCGCGGTGATCACCGCCTCGCGCACCCGATCGAAGCGCCCGCCGAGCGCGGCGTCGCCCAGCACGAAGCGCGCGCGCGTCATCGCCTGGTGCTCCCAGGTCCAGGCCGTATTGCTGCCGCGGCCGAGCTGGTATTTCTCATAGGCCTCGAAGCTGGTCGTCAGAAGCCCCGAATTGCCGTTGGGCCGCAAGGCGGTGTCAATCTCGAACAGATCGCCCTCGCGTGTCTTGACGCTCAGCCAGTTGATCAGCTTGCGAACGAACGCCGCATACACCTCGCCGGCGCGCTCGTCGTCATCCTCGTAGACGAACACGATGTCGAGATCGCTGCCGTAGCCCAGTTCCTTCCCGCCGAGCTTGCCGTATCCGATGATCGCGAACTGCGGCTCCTCCCGATGGCGATTGCGAAGATGCGGCCAGCACCACCGAGCGGTGACGCGAAGGACCGCATCGGCCAGCGCGCTGAGGTCGTCGGCCACCTGTTCGACGGTGATCCTGCCGTCGACATCGCGAGCCAGCGTCCGGAACAGTTCCGCATGGTGCGCATGGCGAAGGAGGTTGAGCAGGCGTTCCTCGTCCGCCTCGCCGGTGCGGGTCAGCGACCGAAGGCGATCCTCGAGCTCCCGCTCGAATTCGGCCGCGACGAAACGCCCGGAGAGCATCTCGTCGCCTGCCAGTTCGTCGATCAGGCCGGGATGCTGCATCAGATAGCGCGCAGGCCAACGCGCGGACCCGAGCAGGCGCAACAGCCGCTCCTGCACCGCGGGGCGTTCGACAAGGAGGGCAATGTAGCTCTCGCGGCGAAGCAGCGGCTCGACCCAGTCGGCCCAGCGCAGCGCGGCATCCACGTGATGGCTGATCTGCCCCGGCGCCTCGCTGTCGGGCTCGCGCAGCCACTGCCCGGTGCGCTGCACGAGTTGGCGCAGGCGCGCGCGCGACTCGTCGCGCAACGCCTGCACGCGCGGGTTCCGGGTCCAGTCCCTGATGCGTTCGGCGAAGGGCTCCGGGAGCTTGTCGACCAGGTCCGCAAGGTCCACCGAACCCGACTCCGATGAACCGCCATTGCATCGCGTGCAGGGCTTGTTGCCGCCCAGCAGCTTGTCGAATTCCTGCGCGACATACTCGCGATGGGCGTCGAGCTGCGCGAGGAAGGCGCAGCAATCCGGATAGCCGAGACTCAGCGCGATCCACCGAAGATCGTCATCGTTCACCGGCAGCATGTGCGTCTGCTGATCGTCGAGATACTGGATGCGATGCTCGACCCGGCGCAGGAATTCGTAGGCCGCCGCCAATGCTTCCGCTGTTTCCTGCGGCATCAGGTTGGCGCGCACGAGGCGCGGCAAGGCATCGAGCGTGGGGCGCGTGCGCAGCTCGGGGAACTGGCCGCCGCGGACGACCTGCAGGAGTTGAACCGTGAACTCGATCTCGCGAATGCCGCCGCGCGAGAGCTTGACGTCATTCGCCCGCTCCGGCCGCCCCGCGCTGCGGCGCGCAGCCTGCTCGCGAATCTGCCGATGCAGGACGCGCAGCGATTCGAACACGCTGTAATCCAGGTAGCGACGGAATACGAAGGGCAGCACCACGCCGCGCAAGGCCCGCGCCGAGCCGCTGGCCAGAACGGCGCGCGGCGCGACCACGCGGCTCTTGAGCCACGCGAAACGCTCCCACTCGCGCCCCTGCACCTGGAAATACTCTTCCAGCGCGTCCAGCGACACGACGCTCGGCCCCGAATTGCCATTGGGCCTGAGCGCCAGGTCCAGCCTGAACACAAGGCCGTGCTCCGTCAGGTCGCCCACCAGCGCATAGATGCGCTTGACCACGCGCGCGAAATACTCGTGGTTCGAAAGGCGCGAGCGGCCCTGTTCGTCGCCCGCGGTGTCGCCGTCGTGGTCGTAGAGATAGATGAGGTCGATGTCGCTCGAGACATTGAGTTCGCGCGCCCCCAGCTTGCCCATGCCGACGACCCACAGCTGCGCTCGCTGGCCATCGGCTGCGATCGGCGCGCCATGAACGGCATCGAGCTCCGCGAATGCATCCACGCACGCGATGTCGAGCGCGAATTCCGCAAGCTCGGTCACGGCCGTCGTCACGACCTCCAGCGGCGCCTGCTGGTCGCAGTCGAGCGTCACGAGCCGCTCCATCACGAGTTGCCGCACGATCCGCAGCGCATCCGCAACGCTGACGGCGCGCGCGCGCAATGCCGCATAGGCATCGGCGATATGCGCCAGGCGCGGCGCGCCGGGCGGCAGAAGGTGCAGTTCGGCGGCATAACGGCGCCTGACCCGCTGGGCGAAACGGGAGTACCCGGACAACGCCGGATGTGGATCAGACGGGCTGTCCGACCCAGGCGGCGGGCCATCGGCGCCGGTGGAACCGGCCCCGGTGCTGGCGGTCATAATTCCCGACACAGCGCGATCCTCAATGAACGACACGACGTCTTCCCCTTCACGTCTGCTCAAGATCACCGCTGTGGCGGCGCGCTGGTTGCTGGGTTTGCTGATCGGTGCATGGCTGCTGCTTGCGCTGTCAGTCGTAGTCCTACACGTCTGGATTGTGCCGCGAATCGCGGACTACCGCGGCGCGCTGGAAGCACAGGCCAGCCGATCCATCGGGGTGCCGGTGCGCATCGGTGCCATCGACGCGCGCTCCAACACCCTGTTCCCCACCATCGAGCTCCGCGAGGTCGTGTTGCACGACGCGCGCCAGCAGGAGGCCCTGCGACTCGCGCGCGTCGTCGTCAGCGTCTCGCCGCGCTCGCTCTGGAACCTGAGCTTCGAGCAGCTCTACATCGAGAAGCCGCAGGTCGAAGTTCACCGCGATGCGCAGGGAAAGCTGCACGTCGCCGGCCTCGACATGTCGACCGACACCAGCGGCGGCGGCAAGGGCGCCGACTGGTTCTTCGCCCAACGCGAGGTAGTGGTGCGCGACGGCGTCGTACGCTGGACCGACGAGGGCCACGACATCGAGCCGCTGCTTCTCACCGACGTCCAGTTCGTCGCCCGCAACAGCGGCCTCAGCCATCAGATGCGGCTCGACGCCACCCCTCCGGCCGGATGGGGAGAACGTCTCACCATGCGGGGGCAGTTCCGCCAGCCCCTGCTGTCCGTTCGCAGCGGCAACTGGCGGACCTGGGACGGGCAGGTCTACGCGGAAGCGCCCTACGTGGACGTGACCCGCCTGGGCCGCTACGTCGATCTCGACGCCCGGATCCGGGAAGCCAGCGGGGGCCTGCGCATCTGGGCCGATGTCCAGGACGGCCGGCTCACGGGCGCCGTCGCAGACCTGGCACTCGCCAGCATCGATGCCTCGCTCGAAAAGAACCTGCAGCCGCTGGTGCTGCGCAGCGTGACAGGCCGGCTGGCAGGCCGCCTGCAGGACCAGACTTTCGAGTTCTCCACCACCGATCTGCAATTCGACACTGTCGACGGCATCCGCTGGCCGGGCGGCAACCTCTGGCTTCAGCACACGCCGGTGAAAGGGCGAACGCCCGAGCGTGGCGCCTTGCGCGCGGATCGGCTCGACCTCGCCACCCTGGCGCTGGTCGCGGATCGCCTGCCCCTGAGCGACGCCACCCGCAAGCTGATCGAGTCCTATGCGCCGCGCGGCCTGGTCGAACGCATCGACGCCAGCTGGCAAGGCGACTTCGGCGCGCCCGACAAGTACCAGGTGCGGGGCCGCATCAGCGGCCTGGACATCGCGTCCCAGGCCGGCCAACCGGCCGAGTCCGGCAAGGAGTCCGTGCCGCCGGCGCACAGCGCGGCGAGCCGGACACCGACGGCTCGGCCGGGCACCACGCCAGGCTCACGCCCGGCCCCATCCGCCGGCAGCACCGGCGCGAGCACCGCCGCCGCACAGCCGCCGCCTGAAGCGACCCCGGGGACACCAGGCGTTCGCGGCCTGACGATGGACTTCGATGCCAGCCAGTCGGGCGGCAGCGCGACGGTGTCCATCGCAAATGGTGCCCTCGACTTCCCCGGGGTCTTCGAGGAGTCGCTGATTCCCGTGGACCAGCTCAGCACGCAGATCCAGTGGAAGCTCGATGGAGACCAGGCGCAATTGCAGTTGAACAATCTGCGTTTCTCCAACGCCGATGCCGAAGGCGAAGCCCAGGCGAGCTGGCGCACGAGCGATCCGAAGCTGTCTCGCGGTGGCTCACGCTATCCCGGCGTCCTGGACCTCCAGGGCAAGCTCACCCGCGCCGACGGGACGCGCGTGTTCCGCTATCTGCCGCTGCACATCCCGAAGCCCACGCGCGACTACGTGCGCGATGCGGTGACCAAGGGCAGCGCCAGCACGGTCGATTTCCGGGTCAAGGGCGATCTGTACGACATGCCCTTCACGGACCCGCGCCAGGGTGACTTCCGCATCGCCGCGCGCGTCGCGGACGTCACCTACGCCTACGTGCCGGCGGCGCCCGGCTCGACCAAGATCTGGCCGGCGCTCAACAACCTGTCGGGCGACCTGATCTTCGAACGCGCCGGCATGCAGGTGCGCAATGCGCGCGGTCGTGTCGTCGGCGCCCCGAACGTGGAAGTCACCAAGGCAGAGGCACAGATCGCCGACATGTCGCAGCACACGGCCACGCTGATGGTCGATGCGCAGGCCAAGGGGTCGCTCGGCGAGATGCTGCGCGCCGGGGCACCGCTGGCAGACGAAGCCGGTACCGCACTGTCCAAGATGCGCGCAACCGGCAGCGCGGACTACCGATTGCACCTCGAGCTCCCCTTGTCGGCCATGGACAAGGCCAAGCTGCAGGCCAGCGTCGCGCTCGCCGACAACGACCTGCAACTGGCGCCGGAGGCGCCGGCACTGGCGCAGGTACGCGGCACACTGAGCTTCACCGAGGCAGGCTTCTCCCTGAACAATGTCCAGGCGCGCGCCGTCGGGGGCGCGGTGCGCATCGACGGGGGCGGCCGCTACACCGGTGGAACGCACGACCTGAACGTCCGGGCGCAGGGCACGGCCACCGCCGACGGCCTGCGTGCCGCCCGGGAGGTCGACTGGCTCGCCCGGCTCGCGAAGAACGCCACCGGCAGCGCCGGCTATGCCGCGAGCTTCAGCCTGCGCGACGGAGCGACAGAATTCTCGCTCTCGAGCAGCCTGCAGGGCCTCGCGCTGCAGTTGCCCCAGCCGCTCGGCAAGACCGCCGAAGAATCCATGCCGCTGCGCGTCGAGAAGAAGGTCCTGTCGCGCGAAACCCTCGGCGGCACCGGGGCCGGCGCGGTGAACGATCAGATCTCGGTCGAACTGGGCCGCGTCGCCACGGTGGCCTTCGTTCGCGACATCTCGGGCACCGAGCCCCGCGTGCTGCGCGGCGGCATCGGCATCGGACTGGCCCAGGGAGAAAGCGCGAGCCCGCCCGACAGCGGCGTGCTGGCCAACATCCAGCTGGCCCGGCTCGACGTCGCCGCGTGGCAGGCGATCCTGAGCGATGCGACCGGCAAACCCATGGAGCCGGCGGCCGGAGCAGCGTCGGGGACGGACGACGGCCTGTCCTATATGCCCACCGTGATCGCAGTCCGCGCGCAGGAGCTGACCGTCGGCGGACGCACGCTGCACAACGTGGTGATGGGCGGCACGCGCGAAGGCGCCGTCTGGCGCATGAATGTCGATTCCGTCGAATTGAGCGGCTATGCCGAGTACCGCCATACCCAGTCGGGCCGGCTGTATGCGCGGCTCGCACGGCTCAAGATCGCCCGCAGCGAGGCGAGCGCGGTCGAGTCGCTGCTCGACGAACAGCCGAGCACGCTGCCGGCGCTCGACATCGTGGTGGACGACTTCGAAATGCTCGGCCACAAGCTCGGGCGGGCCGAAATCGACGCGGTGAACCGCGGAGGCTCGGGCCGCGAATGGCGGCTCAACAAGCTGGCCTTCACGAATCCGGATGCGAACTTCGCTGCACAGGGCAGTTGGGCCGCGGTGCCCGGCCTCAGCTCCGGCCGCAGCCGCGGCGAACTGCGCCGCACCTCCATGGACTTCAAGCTCGAGATCACGGACGCCGGCGGCCTGCTCACACGCTTCGGCATGAAGGACCTGGTGCGCCGCGGCCGCGGCCGTCTCGAAGGAGAACTCGACTGGCGGGGCTCGCCCTTCTCGCTGGACCATCCGAGCCTGGGCGGACAGCTGAAGATCGACGTCGAGCAGGGCCAGTTCCTGAAGGCCGATCCGGGCATCGCCAAGCTGCTGGGTGTGCTCAGCCTGCAGGCACTGCCGCGCCGCCTCACACTGGACTTCCGCGACGTGTTCAGCCAGGGCTTCGCTTTCGATTTCCTGCGCGGCGACGCCAGGATCAACCAGGGTGTGGCCGCCACCAACAACCTGCAGATGAAGGGCGTCAACGCCGCCGTGCTGATGGACGGCTCCGCGGACATCGCCCACGAAACGCAGGACATCCGTGTCGTGGTGGTGCCCGAAATCAACGCGGGCACGGCCGCGCTGGTGGCGACGGCCATCAATCCGGCCATCGGGCTGGGCACCTTCCTCGCGCAGATGGTGCTGAGCAAGCCGCTGATCTCGGCCGCCACGCAGGAATTCCACATCGACGGCACCTGGACCGACCCGAAAATCACCAAGGTGCCGCACAGCCTGTTGCCGGAAGCGCTGGGCCAACCCGCCGCACCGACCCCACGCTAGCTCCGATAGCCCCCGCCAGCGCCCCATAAGAGAACGACAAGGAACATCGACCATGAAAGTCGCCGCCATCCAGATGGTCTCGTCCATCGCGCGCGAAGCCAATCTCGCACGTGCCCACGACCTTCTGGCGCATGCCGCGGAGGCAGGCGCCGAGCTCGCCGTCCTGCCGGAGTACTTCTGCATGATGGGTGCGCGCGACACCGACAAGCTCGCATTGCGCGAAACCGTCGGTGCCGGGACCGTGCAGGGCTTTCTCGCCGATGCGGCGCGCGAATTCGGCCTGTGGATCGTCGGCGGCACGCTGCCCCTGGAAACCGACGACGAGGATCACGTGTTCAACAGCTCGCTGGCCTACACCCCCGAGGGCGAATGCGTGGCGCGCTACGACAAGATCCATCTCTTCTTCTTCGACAACGGCCGCGAGCGCTTCGACGAGCGCCGCGTGATCGCACCCGGCTCGCAGCCCGTCTGCTTCGACCTGCCATCGCGCGACGGCCATCGCTGGCGCGTCGGCATGAGCGTCTGCTACGACCTGCGCTTTCCCGAGCTCTATCGCGCGCTCGCGCAGCAGGGTGCCGACCTGCTGCTGGTGCCGAGCGCCTTCACGCGGACCACGGGCGCCGCGCACTGGGAGGTGCTGTTGCGCGCCCGTGCAATCGAGAACCTCGCCTGGGTGGTGGCGCCCGCACAAGGCGGCACGCACGAGAACGGGCGCCAGACCTGGGGCCAGTCGATGGTGGTCGATCCGTGGGGCACGGTGGTCGCCCAGCAGGACAGCGGCGAAGCGGTGGTCATGTTCGATCTCGACGCCGCCCGCATCGCGAGTGCGCGCGCGCAGTTGCCGGCGCTCACCCATCGGGTGCTCTGAGACCGTGCCATCCACTGCGCTGCCCGTCGTCAGAACGCTCCGCCCGGCCTTCGCGCGCCTGCGTTCTCTCTGGCAGCGCTGGTTCCTGTGGGTACTGCTCGCGATCCTGGTGCTCGCGCTGCTGATCACGGTCGTCTGGCTGGCCGGCAAGCACGAGGTCGAGCAGGCGCAGACCGCGCTGGACCGCGACACCGCGGATGCAGCGACCGATCTGCGCGCAGGCCTTCTGCGCAACGCGCAGACCCTGCGCGCCACCGTCGCCGGCGGCGCGGACCGCGAGCTGTGGTCAGCGCGCGCGGCCGCCTTGCTGAGCGAACATCGCGAGTGGCTGCGGCTCGAATGGCGCGATGCATCGCTTCAACTGCTCGGCGCCACCGACACCCCCTATCGCCGGCGCGTCTTCGACGATGCCGCCCGGGTGGCCACGCAGCCCGATGTGAGCCTCGCCTGCGCCACCGCCCGCAAGCTGGCCTCGCCGGCCTACTCGCCGAGCCACTATGTCCCGCTCGGCCAGGGCGGCGGGCTCGAAGTGATGGAAATGTGCCTGCCCGTCGAAGGGGGCGCCTACCTGGTCGCCTCCTACTCCCTGCGCGACACCCTGATCGAACTCGTCGCACCGACCCTCAGCCGTGGCCAGGAAGTCGCCTTCACCGAAGCCGACGGAACACGGCTTGTCGCCATCGGCGGCGCGCGCCGCACGGGCACGCGCGTCTTCACCGCGCAGCAGACGGTCGACCTGCCGGGCGCCACCCTCATGCTGCGGGTCGACGGCTGGCGCGCCGTGCCCGACCTCTTCCCGAACATGCTGACGGCCCTGGTCACGGCCATTTCCATCGCGCTGGTGTCCGTCCTGGTGCTGCTTGCGCGCGACACCCGGCGACGCCTGCGTGCCGAAAGCGATCTGGCCGACGCGCTCGCTTTCCGCAAGGCGATGGAGGACTCGGTCATCACCGGCCTGCGCGCGCGCGATCTGCAGGGCCGCATCACCTACGTCAACCCCGCGTTCTGCGAGATGGTCGGCTTCAGCGCCGAGGAACTCATGAGCAGCAAGCGCGAGGCGCCCTACTGGCCCACCGAGCTTGCGCACGAATACCAGCGGCGCCAGGCGGTGCGCCTGGCCGGGGCAATGCCGCCGCGCGAAGGCTTCGAATCGGTCTTCATGCGCAAGGACGGCAGCCGCTTTCCGGTGCTGATCTTCGAGGCGCCGCTCATCAACGCCCACGGCACACAGACCGGCTGGATGAGCGCCTTCATCGACATCAGCGAGCAGCGCCGCATCGAGGAACTCTCGCGCGCGAGCCAGGAGCGGCTGCAGGCCAGCGCACGCCTCGCGACGGTCGGTGAAATGGCCTCGCTGCTCAGCCATGAACTCACCCAGCCGCTCGCGGCCATCGCAAGCTACGCCAGCGGATCGCTCAACCTCCTGCAAGGCGGCACCTTCGCCGGGGAAGTCGACCGCGACGAGGTCGCGATGGCCGTGCGCCGCATCGCGCAACAGGCCGACCGCGCAGGCCAGGTGATCCGCAGCGTCCACGACTTCGTCCGCCGCCGCGACCGCACGCGCGAACCGGTGCCGCCCCAGGCGCTGGTGGATGCCGTGCTGCCGCTCGTGCAACTGCAGGCCCGCAAGCTCGGCGTGCGAATCGAGACCTTGCTCGACGCGCGGCTGCCCGCGGTGCTGTGCGACCGCACGCTGGTGGAACAGGTGCTGCTCAACCTCGCGCGCAACGGGATGCAGGCGATGGACGTGCCGGGCCTCGAAAACCGGGTACTGCGCCTGCGGGTCGCGCGCTCCGGCGGCGGCCTGGGCGACGCGCCGGCCCCGGGCGCGAGCACCAGCGACGCCAGGCGCTGGCTCGAGTTCTCGGTCGCCGATCTCGGCTGCGGCATCGGCGACGACGTGGCCGCGCGCCTCTTCACCCCTTTCTTCACGACCCGTGCCGATGGCATGGGCCTGGGCTTGAGCCTGTGCCGCACCGTAGTCGAACAACATGGGGGCGCGTTGATCTTCGAGGCCAATCGACCACGCGGCACCATCTTCCGCTTCACGCTTCCGACCGCATGAAGTCATTCGAAAATTCCTGTTCATGCAACCCCTGATCGATGCCCTGATATTCATCGTCGACGACGATGCGAGCGTGCGCGAAGCACTGGCATGGCTGCTGCGTTCACGCCGGCTGGCGAGCGAGCAGTTCGCCAGTGCCGAAGCCTTCGAGGCGCGACTCGGCGACGAGCCGCTGCTGGACCATCCGCACTGCCTGCTGCTCGACGTGCGCATGCCCGGCACGAGCGGACTGGTGCTGTTCGACCGGCTCGCCGAGCGAGGTCTGCTCGACGCCATGCCCGTCATCTTCCTCACAGGCCACGCCGACGTCCCGACAGCGGTCGACGCCGTCAAGCGCGGGGCCTTCGATTTCTGCGAGAAGCCCTTTTCGGACAACGCGCTGGTCGACCGCATCGAACATGCGCTCGGCGCCTCCCAGCGCGCCATCGAGGCACAACGCGCGCGCGCGCAGCTCAAGGCCCGCGTCGGCGAGCTCACCGATCGCGAGCGCGACGTGATGCGCTGCGTAGTGGAAGGACTGCCCAACAAGCTGATCGCGGACCAGCTCAACATCAGCGTGCGCACGGTGGAGGTCCACCGTGCGCGCGTCTTCGAGAAGATGGAAGTGAAGTCGGCCGTCGAACTGGCCAATCTCCTGCGTGGTCTCTGAACGAAACCCTCGCGCCGCGCGGGGCGAGGCGCCCCGGACTCGCCGGCGCTCAGCCCTGCGGCCGCTCGCCCACGTAGATCTCGACGCGGCGGTTCTGTGCGCGACCGGCCTCCGTGCCGTTGTCGGCGACCGGCTCGCGCGAACCGCGGCCTTCGATCCGGAAGGCATTCGACCGCACGCCGCGCGAGATCAGGTAGTCGCGCGTGCTGGCGGCACGTTCGATCGACAGCGGGTTGTTGATCGCGTCGGTGCCCGTGCTGTCCGTGTGGCCGATGATGCGGACTTCGGCATTCGGGTTGTTCCGCAGACCGCTTGCGAACTGGTCGAGCACCGGCGCGAAATTGGGCTTGATGGCGGCGCGGCCCACATCGAAGGACACATCACTCGGGATCGCCAGCTTCAGTTCGTTGTTGGCCGTCTGCGTGACGGCAACACCCGTGCCCTGCGTCGCGGCTTCCATCTGCTTCTTCTGGTTCTCCATGCGCTGGGACCAGAAATAGCCCCCCGCGGCCCCCGCAAGCGCACCGACGGCGGCACCGGTGCCGATGGCGGTCCGATCCCCGCCGGTGGCGGAGCCGATGGCCGCACCGGCCAGCGCACCGACCCCTGCGCCGATGCCGGTCGTCTTCTGGGTCTCGGTCATGTTCTGGCAACCCGCGAGCACGAAGGCCGCGGCGCTGGCGGCGAGTACGAGTTTCTTCATGGCAATCCCTTTCGTTGTGAAATACGTGGAGCGGGGATTATGGGAAGCGCCTTCGCCGGATTTTGGCGCGCAAGGGTTTCCGCCTGTAACGCAGATCTTTCATCGAACGCCCGGGAGGCCCATGAAGCATGACTCCGATGCTATTGAATCAGTAGCGCGCAAGCGTTGCACCGACGCTGTCATGCGGTATGGAACTACAACGCGTCAATCGTCCCGCGCAGGCTTGCCGTCGTCCCGCGCTGCGTCGGGCTCGTCACCGGCATGAAACTCGCCGCGCCTGCGGCCCGAGAACATCGTCCACCACACGATCAGGACGAACACGATTCCGGCGCCGAGCGCTTCAAGGAAAATCAACCCCATGAACAAAGGACTCCAGTGGCTCGTCTGGCTTGCGATCGTAGCAACGCTGGCGGGCTGTTCCTTCAGTACGCGTTTACCCGAAGAGCAGCCTCTGCCGCCCACGCCCGGCGCCGGCGCACCGTCCCGTGACCTGGGGCCGCTCGCCGGCTCGCTTGCGCATCCGAAGAGCCGCTGGGTACCGGTGGGCTGGACCGATCTTCCCGGCTTCAGCGACGACGCATTGCATGAAGGCTGGGTCGCGATGACCGCCAATTGCGCGCGCCCCAACGCAGCCTTCGCGCCTCTGTGCCGGGAAGTGCGCCAGCTCACGCTCGCCGAGACCGACGAGCAGCGCGCATGGATGATGGATCGACTCCAGCCCTACCGGATCGAGTCCTCCACCGGCACCAGCGAAGGCAAGCTCACCAGCTACTACGAACCCGTGTTCGAGGCCTCCAGACGACCGACCCCGAACTTCACCGTCCCCATCTACCAGGCGCCGGTGGGCCTGGGCGCGCGGCGCCCCTGGTACACGCGCCAGGAGATCGACACCCTGCCGCAGGCCCAGGCCGCATTGCGCGGACGGGAAATCGCCTGGCTCGCCGACCCGATCGACGTGCTGATGCTCCACATCCAGGGATCGGGCCGCCTGCACATCACGGAAGCCGACGGTTCCCAGCACACCATTCGCGTGGCCTTCTCGGCCACCAACGAGCAGCCCTACAAGAGCGTTCAGCAATGGTTGATCGGCCAGGGCGTCGCGAAGGTCAGCCTCTGGCCTGACGACACCAAGCAATGGGTCGCCCAGAACCCGCAGCGCCTGTCGCAATTGCTCTGGAGCAATCCGCGCTACGTCTTCTTCCGCGAAGAGCCGATGACCGAGGTGGACGCCTCGTCCGGCCCCATCGGCGCACAGGGGGTACCGCTCACCGCGGGCCGTTCGATCGCCGTGGACCGCGACAGCATTCCCTATGGCACACCGGTCTGGCTCGCGTCCCCCGGGCCGGTCTTCCAGCTTGCGCGGCTGGTCGTTGCGCAGGACACGGGCAGCGCCATCACCGGTGCGGTGCGCGCCGACTTCTTCGCCGGCACGGGCGCCGACGCCGGCCGGGTCGCCGCACGCATGAACCAGCCGCTGCGCCTGTGGGCCTTGTGGCCCAAATAGAGCAGGCAGAAGACCAGGCAGGGGCCGCCGCGAACTCAGGGCGCGCCGCCGCGCAAGACCGCCGTCTGTTCCGCGTAGATGGCTTCGATGCGCTCCAGCCGCGCCTGCCGGGCCGCCTCGTTGACCCATTGCGAGGTCATGGCGCTCTGCCGGGCGAGCTGATAGGAGAGCTTGGCCGCCGGCAGCAGCGAGCTGTTGTCCGCCGCCAGGAAGCCCGCCAGATCGTGCAGTGATTTCAGCACCGCGCGCTCGGCCTCGCCGCGCGGCCCCTTGCCCCGCGCATAGTCGACCAGGAAGCGCTGCACCTTCTTCTGGAACTCGGGCGGATAGTCGCGTCGCACCACGATCTGCGCATGCGGGATCAGCTCCGACTCCCAGATCACCTGCAGCCGGTCGGCCTCGGCCGGAAACTGCAGCTTGAAGCGCTCGAAGTCCGCCGTGTTGTTGGTCGCCACGTCGGCCTCGCCGTTGGCCACGGCCAGCGCGGTCACCTGGTGCGTGCCGACGATCTCGCTGCGGAAGCGGGTCTCCATAGCAATGTGGTTCGGCAAGAAGAACTGCAGCTGCGGCACGATGAAGCCGGACACCGACCGGTTCTCGCCCCGCGCCAGGCGCCACTTCTCCGGTTCGGCCAGCAAATCCTTCAGGCTGTTGAAGGAGCCGGTCTTGCGCGTCAGCAGCAGCGCGCGGTAGCCGGGCAGCCCGTCATGGCGCGTCACCTGGGCCACTACATTCATGCGATGCAGCGTCACCGCGTCGAGCGCCATCTTCCCCGAGAGAAAAGCCATGTCGACCTGATTGCGCTGGATCGCCTGCTCCAGCGCCTCGTACGAGGTGACGGACAGCACGCTCACCGGCCGCCCGATGGCCCGGCGCAGATCCGCAAGAAGAGGCTCCCAGTCGTTGCGCGATTCGAACGCGCCGCCGAGCGGCAGGATGCCGAAACGCACCGCCGCCGTCGACGCGGCGCCGCTGCCGCCCCCCGTGGTCTGGGCCGGGGCCGCGAGCTGGCAGCCGAGCCACAGCATCACCACGCCGCGCCACAGCCATCCGCCCATGCGCCGGCCAAACGCACGCCAGCGGCCGGCGCGATCCTCGGCGGAAGTGAGCGTCGCGTCGTGCGCGTAGCGGAGAGGAGCCTGCATGTCGGATGAGGGCGATAGGCCGGATGGCCCATCGCACCGGACTGGTCAAACAAGTGCTGTCGGGAACACAATTAGAAACCAACTTCGCAACTATTCGTGACGTTTTTCACCACTTTGCCGTCCAAAGCGCCTGCGCGGGGCTGCGAGTACGCCCCGGGGAGCGCGCCGTGAAGTGGCCCTTCCGGCGAGCGCTGCGCCTGCTGGTGCGCCTGACGCTGGCACAGCAACTGGTGCTGCTGGCGCTGCTGCCGGCGACCGTCGCCACGCTCGGCGCGATCGCGGTGCTCACCCGCCAGCACCTGGACAACGTGACCGAGCTGATGCGCGCCAACGCGCAGACCGTCGCACTGCAGGTCGCGACGGTGGCCCAGTCGCAGATGCTCCGCATGGACCGCCGGGCACTGCAGAAAAGCGCCGAATCCGGCAGCTCCCAGCCGCACGTGCAGCAGGTCCAGATCTGGTCGGAAGATGGCGAGATCGTCGCGAACTCCGAGACCATCGACCGCCGGCGCGGCGAAGGCCTTCAGGTCGTCGAATCCATCATCGGGGACGACGGCAAGCACATCGGCAAGGTGATGGTGGAGATCGGCCTGGATGCCGTCGGCGCCGCCAGAAAGGCCGTGTGGTTCAACATCTTCCTGGTCCTCGGTGCCAGCCTGACCGGCGTGGGGCTGGCCGGATGGTGGGCCGCGCGACGCATCAGCGCGCCGATCCGCATGCTCGGCGAGGCGGTCGACCGGCTCGGCGCCGGCGAGGACGTACAGGTC
>Ga0255338_1000998_pt1 | contig 63452 bp, 68 predicted proteins | sample MeOH1_35cm_T4_19_FD_203715 | JGI IMG/M metagenome (GOLD analysis project Ga0255338, IMG submission 203715) | Sandy soil microbial communities from University of British Columbia, Vancouver, Canada - MeOH1_35cm_T4_195 | ecosystem: Engineered > Artificial ecosystem > Sand microcosm > Unclassified ... | reverse complement strand
GGCTACCTTGCCAGAAACTCCGATCCCCCGCCGGGAAACACGGTCCTTTGGCGCGGCTGGCGAAGGCTCATCGACATTCAAACCGGTGTCGAACTCCACCACGGTCGGACTTGTGGGTAATCGCAAGGCGCCGTAGGCCGCCTTGTTGAGAAGCATTTCGGCGTTCAGCTTTTCCCGCTCCTGGTCCGGCAGCAGTGCCGGCAGTGTTGCTGGAGAGCTTTGCATGGATGATGAGACGTATGTCCGGCGCCGCCGCTGGAGCGTGGAGGAGAAGCGCGCAGTCGTGAGCGAGGCGCTGTCGAGCGGGAACGTGATCGCGACGGCGAAGCGGCATGGCATTCAGGCGCAGCAGATCTACCGATGGCGCGAGCGGCTCGATGAGCGGCAAAGTCCTGCGGCGTTTCTGCCGGTGTCGATTGCGCCGGATTCCGTGCTTCTCAATCCGACACCGGTGCTGGATCAGGGCAGCCAGGATCATAATCCAGCAGCGATGCTTGATCGCTCGCTGCGGGTCGAGATCGTGTTGTCCGCTGGTCGGCGCGTCATTGCCGAGGGCGGCGTCGATATCGATGCGATGCTCAAGCTGGCGCGGGGCCTCGAGGCACTTCGGTGATCCCGGTTCCGGCGGGCGTGAAGGTGTGGCTGGCGACCGGCCACACGGATATGAGGAAGGGGTTCGCCTCGCTGGCGCTGGTGGCGCAGGAGGTCTTGAAGCGTGATCCGCTCGGTGGCCACATCTTCTGCTTCCGCGGGCGTCGCGGTGATCTTTTGAAGGTGATCTGGCACGACGGGCAGGCGGCGAGCCTCTACGTACGGCGACTGGAGAAGGGCCGCTTCCTGTGGCCGTCGCCGGCCGACGGCGTCGTGTGAATACGCACCGAAGTGGACCCCGGGTGGGGCAAGGGACAACCTATTGATCTAGTTTGCTAACTTGGCGGACAACGGGGTCCCGATCGGCGCCGATCGGGACCCCCGTGGAAATGAAATCGTTGGTCAAATCAAAGCGTTGCGGCTATATGAGTTGGGGTGCCGCTTCGACGCTTGTTGACAGCCTACCGTTGGCAACGAGGACGCGGCGCCAATGGGCTTCGACCTCCGTTGCGGCGAGTATGAGCAAATTCCGGATCTCGTGGCCGTAGGTCCGAAACGTCTCCGTCTCCGGATGCACCGCGTAACAGATTGCTTTGAGGCGCCGCATCAATGTTGTCGCCTGCCCGACACCAAGCGCAACGGCATCTGCTTCAACCCTGGCGGCGCGTGGACTGACCGGCCGGCGGCACGGTCAGTCCACCATCTTCAGACCATCCGCTTGATATCCGTGTACGCGCCGTTCGTTTTCAGCGTGATGGTCACGTCGGCCGTGCCGCGATTGCGCCAGAACCAGCCGTGCTTTCCGTCGAACCCGGCCTCCAAGGTTCCCTGACCACCGGGCGCGCCGCGTCCCTTCTCGTAGCTCGTTTCCTTACCGCCTCCGTCGCCGTGCAGGTCGAAGTTCACGACCCCACCGGAAACCGTCCAGGAATAAGAAACCTTCGCGCCCTTGATCATGGTGAGCTTGACCTCCGCGCCTTCACCGGGCTTGAGCGTAAGGGTGACCTCATCGGTCCGAGTACCCGTCGTCTGGGCCGCCGCCGGCGAAATCAGAAGACTTGCGAAGATGCGATCGACCAGGCTCGATCGCGGCCCAGGGGTCGGCACGGCTCCCTGTTGGTCCTTGAGCCTGTCCCGCTCGGCCTCGTTCGCGAGCTGGGATTTGATCTCGCCCATCTCGGTGAGCCCGAGCGCGCGACCGATCCCGGTGGGATCGATGGCGTATTCGGCCGGAAGAACGATGGTCACCAGGATCGCCGCCGCGGTGACGAAGGCGATGACGGTGGAGCGCAGGAGCTGCTTCGAGGTGGGCAGTTCGGCGCGCGTGGGCATGTCGGTGTTGTACATGGCTTGAATTCCTTCTTCGCGTTCAGGAGACGAACCAGCCGGTGATCTGGTAGCCGATCAGCACGAACCCGGCGGTCATCATGAGGACGTTGGCGGTGTAGGCGTGGCGGAAGAAGCTGGGTGTCTTCCGCCAGAAGCCCATGACGATGAGGATGGCGCCGAGCGCCAGGAGCTGGCCGATCTCGACGCCGACGTTGAAGGCAAGGAGGTTGGGGACGAGACCGTCGGGCGAGATGTCGTACTCGATGATCTTGGTCGACAGGCCGAAACCGTGGAAGAAGCCGAAGATCAGGGTGGCGAGCTTGGTGTCCGGCTGGAAGCCGAACCACCTCTGGAAGGCGCCCATGTTGTCCAGCGCCTTGTAGACCACCGACAGGCCGATGATGGCGTCGATGATGTAGCTGTTGATCCCGACGTTGAAGTACACGCCGAGCAGCATGGTCGTCGAATGGCCGATGGCGAACAGGCTGACATAGATGCCGATGTGCTTCATCCGGTAGAGGAAGAAGATCACGCCGAACAGGAACAGGATGTGGTCGTATCCCGTGACCATGTGCTTGGCCCCGAGATAGATGAACGGCATCAGGTTGATGCCGGTGATTTCCTGGATGTAGCCCTTGTCGCCCTCCGCCACGGCATGGGCGAAGGCGCCGCCGCACAGAAAGAGGACGGCCAGAAGGGCGAGCGGAAACGGAAGGGCCGAACGCCAGCGCGCGAAAGGCGAGCCGTGCGGGCCCATGGGAATGGGTCCTCTCATGGAAATTCCGATCTCATCGTTGAGGATGCCGCCGAGGCGGCCGCGGTCATGCGATGGAGAGCGGCCGTGGAGGGCGGTCCAGACGGGAATTCCCACGGGAGACGTGGAGCAGCAGGCGCTTCGCGCTCGAATCCCTGATCACGGAGCACGCGATGATCACATCACCCGGCGGCATATTCGGCGTCTCATGGGAATGGTCGCCGGGATTGTGGCCATGGGAATGTCCCGGGTTCTGCTCCTCGCTCACCCCATCGTCGTGCGCATGGCCGTGCGCCTCTATCTGCGCGGCGAGTTCCGCGTGACGGATGGCCTCGGCCATGGCTGCCGACGCGGGATCGTGCGACGGGGACTTTCCCGCAGGAGGCAAGGAGATGCCGAGCACCACCGCGATCGCGATGATGATGCGCAGGCCTGATGTGAGCGCCCGGGACTTCATGTCTGACGGTTATCCGGCTCGGTCTTAATGGATGATTGCCGCAGGGGAATCGACGTAATCATCACTCTTGCAGTATCCCCTCCAGGGGGATAGGTACAGGCATGACCGAAGAGACCCATCGCCACACCACCCATCCCGAGATCGTCAAGCGGCTGAAGCGCGCCGAGGGGCATCTTCGAAGCATCGTCGAGATGATCGAGGCCGGCCGTTCCTGCCTGGACGTCGCGCAGCAGCTTCATGCGGTGGAGAAGGCGATCTGCCAGGCCAAGAAGACCCTGATCCAGGACCACCTGGACCATTGCCTCGAGGACGCCGTCGGCAATCTCGGGCGCGACCAGCGCCGTGCCATCGACGAATTCAAGGAAATCACCAAGTACCTGTGAGGGCTCCATGTGGACCGCGATCAAGGATTGGCTGGGCTTCGGCGGCCGGGACATTACCTTTGGACACGGACATGATCATGACGGCGATGACGCTGGAGGGCACGGCCACACGCACGGAGTGATCGACCCCAGCCTGTCCTCATCGGAGCGTGGCGTCTGGGCCATCAAGTGGTCCTTCGTGATCCTGGCGATCACGGCGGCGCTTCAACTGATCGTGGTGATCATCTCCAGCAGCGTGGCGCTGGCCGCCGACATGATCCACAACGTCGCCGATGCGACGACCGCGATCCCGCTCTGGATCGCCTTCGTCCTCGTCCGCCGGAAGCCGACCGCGACCTTCAACTATGGTCTCGGACGGGTGGAGGACCTCGCCGGAATGGCGATCATCCTCATCATCCTCTTCAGCGCCATCGTCGCGGCGTGGGAATCCATCAGCCGCCTGCTGAACCCTGAGCCCATCACCCAGCTCCTGGCAGTGGTGATCGCCGGTGTCATCGGCTTCCTCGGCAACGAGGCTGTCGCCATCTTCCGGATCAAGGTGGGCCGGGAGATGAACAGCGCAGCCCTGATCGCGGACGGGTACCATGCGCGCACGGACGGACTGACCAGCCTCGCGGTGGTCCTGGGCGCCTTCGGTGTCTGGATGGGCTTTCCGCTCGCCGATCCGATCATCGGCCTCCTGATCACTATCGCCATCTTCGGCATCGTCTGGCAGTCAGCCCGGGCCGTAATCACCCGCAGCCTCGACGGCATCGAGCCTGGCGTCACGGACGAGATCCGGCATGCCGCCGAGCACGTTCCGGGCGTGCGCGGGGTGGTGGATGCCAAGGCCCGGTGGCTCGGGCACAAGCTGCGTGCCGACGTGACCATCGCCGTCGATAAGACGCTGACCGTCTCGGACGCCAACATGATCGCAGCTCGGCTCGAGAGCGAACTCCATGCCCACATCGCGCCGCTCGAGGCGGTGACGGTGCAGTTCGACCACTCCGACGCGGTCATCGATCTGCCTGCGGCAGGTGGCGGCCACCACCATGCGCCGGAACCCTTCCGGGTCGCGACGCCGCTCGCCGATGGCTTGCTCCAGATCATCGATACGCCGGAAGGCGAGCGCATGCGGCTCACCCTCACGCGCGGCATCGAAGGCCTCGATGCCGTCGTGAAGATCGGCCGGCCCGGCGGTCTGGTGGAAACCCTGCCGCTGCTTCCGGCCTCGAAGGACCACCGGACCTTCCAGAGCACGGTCGCGCCGGACGAGCCCCACGAATTCGACGCCCAGCTCCTGCTCAGCGACAATGACGGCCAAGAGGAGATCCTGCCGTTCCGCATGGAAGAACCGGAAGGCCACCATCATTGAGGTGGGTGGCGCCAACGCCACCTTCAACGGGAACGCACCGCCATGTTGCAGGTCCTTGCCAACCGCACCTATCGACACCTGTTCCTGGCCCAGGTCATCGCCCTGGTGGGGACCGGCCTCGCCACGGTCGCGCTTGGCCTCCTGGCCTATGACATCGCGGGTCCCGATGCCGGTGCGGTACTCGGCACGGCGCTAGCGATAAAGATGATCGCCTACGTTGGCGTGGCGCCCGTCGCCGCCGCCTTCGCCGAGCGGATGCCGCGGCGCGCAATGCTCGTCACCCTCGACCTGATCCGCGCAGCGGTCGCGCTGCTGCTGCCCTTCGTGACCGAGGTCTGGCAGGTCTACGTCCTGATCTTCGTCCTGCAATCCGCCTCGGCGGGCTTCACGCCGACCTTCCAGGCGACCATCCCGGACATCCTGCCCGACGAGCGGCAGTACACGCGGGCCCTATCCCTTTCCCGCCTCGCCTATGATCTGGAGAGCGTGGTGAACCCCATGCTGGCCGCCGCCCTCCTCACCCTCATCAGCTTCCACAGCCTGTTCGCGGGCACGGTGGTGGGCTTCCTCGCCTCCGCCGCGCTCGTGGTCTCGGTCACCCTCCCGAGCCCGAAGGCGGCGGAGCGGCGCGGCATCTACGACCGGACCACGAGGGGCCTGCGCATCTATCTGGCGACGCCCCGCCTGCGCGGCCTTCTCGCCTTCAATCTGGCGGTCGCCGCCGCCAGCGCCATGGTCATCGTGAACACGGTGGTCATGGTGCAGGCGGGCTTCGGGCTCAGCCAGCGCGCCACGGCGCTCGCCCTCGCGGCATTCGGCGGCGGCTCCATGATCGCGTCGAAGGGACCGCGCGCCACCGGTTCTGAGACATAAAGCGCGCCACCGGGCCGGAGCACGCGCGCCGCCTCCGCGAGCGCGGTGTCCATGTGCGCCACCGGGACATGGTGGAGCGACTTCAGCATCAGCACGCCCGCGAAGCTGCCGTCTTCCAGGTCCAGCGCCTCGGCGCGGCCGGGGCGGAAGGCGACGCCGGCGACCGGCGCTGCGTCGGCGGGCAGGGCCGCCTCCATGTCGAGCCCAAGCGCGGCCCCGGCGCCCGCCTCGGTCACGAGGCGCCGGGTCATGGCGCCGCTGCCGCACCCGATGTCGAGGATTCGCCCGCCTTTCACGGCGACATGGCGGGTGATGAGGGCCAACTCGTCGGTGATGGTCTCGGGTGCTGTCATGGTCGTCCCTCAACCGGCCTGCGCCAGCAGGCGGCGGGCGCGTTCCACCACCGGCCGGTCGATGAACTGGTCGTCAAGGCGGATCGCGCCCTCGCCTGCGGCGTCCGCCGCGGCGACGATGGCCGAGGCGCGGGCGATCTGGGCCGCATCCGGCGCGAAGCCGCGATGCACCGCCGCCACCTGCCTGGGATGGATGCAGAGCTTGCCGCGGAAGCCCAGCGCGCGCGCCGCGCGCACGTCCGCTTCCAGCCGTGCCTCATCGTCGAGGGCTACCGTCACCCCATCCACCGGCGGGGCAATGCCGGCCGCGGCAGAGGCGATCACAAGCTGCGAGCGTGCATAGAGCAGGCCGTGATCGTCGTCCTCGATGCCGGTGTCGAGCTGGAAGTCCACCGAGCCGAAGGCGAGCTGGCGCACGCCCTTCACCGCCGCGAGATCGCGTGCGTTCCACAGGCCGAGCGCGCTCTCCACCACCAGCACCACGGGCAGCCCTTCCGGCAGGCGGGCCACGAAGGAGGACAGGGCGACGGGGTCCTCCGCCTTGGGCAGCAGGGCGTGAGTGATGCCGGGCGCGGCGAGCAACGCCACGTCATCGTCGTGCCATTCGGTGCCGATGCCGTTCACCCGCACGGCGGCGCGGCCACCCTTGCCGAGCCAGTCGCGGATGGCGACGCGGGCTCGGTCCTTGGCCTCAGGCCGCACGGCATCCTCCAGGTCGAGCACCGTCACGTCGGCACCCGCCGCCACGGCTTTGCCGAACCGCTCCGGCCGGTCGCCGGGCACGAAGAGATAGCTGCGATGGGTCATGTTCGGGGGTCCTCCCGGTTTTGTTCTTATGTCAGGCGTCCCGCGCGCCGGCCGGCGCGCGGCCGCGTCAGGATGAGGAAGAGGCCCACCAGCACCATCAGGATGCCGATGGCGAGGTAGGCGAAGGGGAAGCTGCCCGTGCGCGCCACCACCTGGGCGAAGGCGGGCGGGCCGACCACCACGCCCGCATAGGTCAGGAACAAGGTGGCCCCGGAGATGGCGGCCGCCTGCCCCGAGGGAGCGAGGTGGGCCACCTCGGCGAGGAAGATGCCGTTCCAGCCGATGGCGCTGGCGCCGAACACCAGAGCCACGGCCATGAAGGCGAATATGGGCCACGAAGCGCCGGCCATGGCGAAGGCGATCCCAGCCGATCCCATGGCAAGGCCGAGCAATCCCAGCAGCAGGCGCGGGCGGATGAAGCGGTCGGAAAGCCAGCCCCAGCCGATGCGGCCCACCACCCCTGCCACCTGCGCCACGGCAAGCACGGAGCCGGCGAGCGCGAGGCCCATGCCGTGCGCCGTGGTGAGGTAGATGACGAGGAAGGTGGTGAGGCAGAGCTGCATGGCCCCGAAGAAGAAGGAGCACACCCCGATGTCGCGGATCGCCGGCGTGGAGAACACCTGCATGAGCGAGCGCAGCGGCGCCGCCGCAGAAATGGCCCGCCGGGGGTCGCGGTCGTCGTCGAGACCGGCTCGGATAGTCTGGGTGACGACGGTGGCGACGAGGCAAAGGCCGGCCAGCACCGCCGCCGTGACCTGCCAGCCGAGGACGAGGATCAGGGGCGGCACTGCAAGCCCGGCCATCATGCCGCCGAGCGGCACGCCGGTCTGCTTCAGGGAGAAGGTGAGGCCGAGGCGGTGGGACGGAGTGGAGCGCACCAGGATGTGCGAGCTGGCTGGCGTCACCGGGCCATAGCCCAGGCCGATCAGCACCGCTGCCAGCAGAATCATGGCCGGCGCACCCGTAGCCGCGGCGGCAAGGCCGAGCGCGCACAGCACGAGCGAGGCCTGGCTCATGCGGATTGCGCCCCAGCGGCGCACCATGTCGCCCGACACCAGGCTGGAAAAGCTCGCTGCCACATAGACGATGCCTACGAAGATGCCCACCTGCTCGGCCGCCAGCCCGGTGGTGCGCGCGGCGGCGGGCGCCATCACCGGCGCAGCGAGCGAGGAGAGGGACACCAGCGCCTGGATGGTGATGGTCACCACGAGCGGAAGCAGCGTCCCGTTGCTTCCGTCCGCGGTCGTGCGGCGTTCCGCACGCATTCTTCCGCTCATGCGCCCTGACCCGGCGCGGCGCTACTCTCGAGCCGCATGGTCATGGAATGGCTGAAGCGGTCGCCGGGATGGAGGTTCACCGCCACCTCGAACAGCTCGCCTGCCGCATTGAGATACTTGCGGACCACCTTGAGCCCCGCGGTGCCGGGCTCCACTCCGAGGTCCCGCGCGCTCTCCTCGTCGATGGCGACGGCGCTGATCTGCTGGCGCACCTCGGTGGCGACGATGCCGTAATGCTGCTCGATCATGGCGTAGAGGGGCAGGTCCGGCGCGCTGATGCCCTTGAGTACGTCGCGGTAGGCCCAGTCGATATAGACCTGGGTGAGGGCGATGGACTGCTCCTCCCCGGCCACGCGGCGCTCGCCCACCACCTTCAGCCACGCCTGGCCCGGCCGGCATTCCAGCAGGTCGGCCAGCTCCTCGTCAGCGATGATCTCCACCTGCTGGGCGAGCACGAGCCGCACGTCGCGCACATATTGGAACAGCTCGCCCATGCCGGTGCTCGAATGCACGTAGCGCGAGGCGCTGCGCAGGGCGCGTACCCGTGTCCCAACCCCCGGCTGGCGCGTGACGAGGCCGAGCTCTGACAGTCGCCGGATCGCCTCGCGCACGGTGTGGCGGCTCAACCCGAAATGCGCGCTCAGTTCATGCTCAGTGGGCAGGAGCGCACCGACCGCGTAGCGGCCGGAGGTGATGTCGTCGATCAGCGCCTGGGCGAGGGCCATGTATCGGGTATGGCCCGCACCGAGGGGTTGGGGGGAAGGCTGGGTCATGAGGCGTTGAGCACCGGTTGCCTGGGCCGCTGCGCGGGGGCTTCGAGCGGGCCCAGGATTTCATCGTTATGCGCGCCGAGGCGGGGCGCCGGCCGGCGTGGCAGGTCCTCGCCCGGGCAGCGCACCGGGCAGGCGAGCGTCTTGATGGTGCCGCGCACGGGGTGCGGCACCTCCACGACCACGCCCTGTCCGTGCACATAGTCGCTCTCCAGCGCCTGCGCCACGTCGTAGAGGGGAGCGACGGGCACCTTGCCAGCAAGGTGCGCGAGCCATTCCGCCGTGGTGCGCGGCGCGAGCGCGGCGTCGAGGTCGCGGGTGAGCGCGTCGCGGTTGGCGAGGCGGGCCTTGAAGTTCGCGTAGCGCGGGTCGCCCGCCCACTCCGGGCGGCCGATCATCTGCGCCAGGATGGGCCAGAACTTCTCCTTGTTGCACATGATGAAGAGCCAGCCGTCCTTGGTCCTGTACATCTGGCTCGGGGTGAGCGAGGGATGGGCGCCGCGCGGCTGGCGCTCGGTGACGATCCCGTCGTTCATGAACCAGGTGCCGAGATAGTTCACGTTGTGGATAGCAACGTCGAACAGGGAGGTGTCAATGTCGCGCCCCTTGCCGGTGGCGCGGGCTGAGACGAGGGCGGCCAGCATCGCCATGGCGGCGGTGGTGCCCGTCATCATGTCGATGATGGAGATGCCGAAGCGCGCGGGCGGCGCGTCCGGCTCGCCGGTGAGGGAGCAGTAGCCGGCCTCCGCCTGCATCAGGTAGTCGTAGCCCGGCCACGCCTTGCGCGGCCCCTCGCGGCCGTAGGCGGACAGGTGGCAGCACACGATGGCCGGGTTGATGGGGGCGAGGGCCTCGTAGGTGAGGCCGAGCTTCTCCGGCAGGTCGCCGCGCAGATTGTCGAACACCACGTCGGCGGTGGCCACCAGCGCCTCGAACATGGCCCGCCCCTCGGCGGTCTTGATGTTCAGCGTCACGCTCTTCTTGTTGCGGTTGAACGACTGGAAGAAGTGGCTGTCGCCGGGCTCGAAGAAATGGGGCCCGACCGCGCGGCCCACGTCGCCGCCCTCCAGGGGGTTCTCGATCTTGATGACCTCGGCGCCGAGATCGGCCAGATGCTGGGTGCCGAACGGGCCGGCGCCGTACTGCTCGACCGCGAGGATGCGGACGCCTTCCAGGGGCAGGCTCATGCCGGGTTCCTTTCCACCAGCTGGCGGGCGATGATGATGCGCTGCATCTCGTTGGTGCCCTCGCCGATGGTCAGCAAGGGCGCGTCGCGGTAGAGGCGCTCCACGTTGTATTCCTTGGAATAGCCGTAGCCGCCGTGGATGCGCAGGGCGTCCGTGGCGTTGACGAGGGCGGCCTCGGTGGCGAAATACTTCGCCATGCCGGCCTCCATGTCGCAGCGCTCGCCGCGGTCGAAGGCGCGGGCCGCCTGCTCCACCAGCAGGCGCGCCGCCTCCACCCGCGTGCCCATCTCGCCCAGCATGAGCTGGATCGCCTGGTGCTCGCAGATAGGCTTGCCGAAGGTCTTGCGGACCTGGGCATATTTCAGCGCCTCGTCCAGCGCCGCGCGCGCCACGCCGACGCCCCGGGCGGCGACATTGATGCGGCCCAGCTCCAGGCCGGACAGGATCTGCTTGAGCCCCTGGCCCTCCTTGCCGCCTATGAGCCGGTCCACCGGCACGCGATAGTCGCGGAACAGCAGCTCGCAGGTGTCGATGCCGCGATAGCCCAGCTTCTCCAGCTTGCGCACCACCTCGAAGCCCGGCCCCTTCTCGGCGATGAGCAGGCTCATGCCGGTGTGCCGCGGCTCGGCGGCAGGGTCGGTCTTCACCAGGAGAGCGAGGCAGTTGCCATACATGGAATTGGTGATCCATGTCTTGGCGCCGTTCACCACGTAGTCCTCGCCCTCGCGCCGCGCCACCGTGCGGATCGCCTGGAGGTCCGTGCCCGCGTCCGGCTCGGTCAGCCCGATGCCGCCGCGCAATTCGCCGGTGGCGAAGCGGGGCAGGAACTCGGCCTTCTGGGCCTGCGTGCCCGCGCGCTGCACGGCGGAGGCCATGATGAGGTGCGAGTTGATGATGCCCGACAGCGACATCCAGGTGCGCGAGATGCGCTCCACGATCTTCGCGTAGGTGGAGGTGGGCAGGCCCAGCCCGCCGTACTCCTCGGCGATGATGCAGCCGAACAGGCCCATCTCCTTCATCTTCTCGACGATCTCGGCGGGATAGATGTCGTCGTGGTCGAAGTGGCGCACATGGGGCGCCACCTCGGTCTCCAGGAACCGGCTCACCATGTCGAGCATGAGGTCTTCCTGCTCGACCATTTCCTTCTCGTTCAGCATCGCATCATCCTCACGCGCGGCCTGCGAGGACCGCCGACAGCTCCCGCGCCGAGATCCCGTCATCGAGCCCCAGCACCGCCTCCGCGACCCGCGCCACGCGGGACGGGGCGAGCGCCAGCCCTGCGTTCTCCTCGAACTTGGCGACGATGTCGGAGGAGCTGAGCGGGCTGTCGGAGGCGCCGCGGTTCATGTGCTCGCGGTGGCGCAGCTCGCGCCCGTCGGTGAGGGTCACGATCACCTCGCCGGAATAGTATTTGGGGAAGGCGGAGTCGGGGTCGGGCTCGTAGTCCACCTTGTGGGCGAGGGCGAGCGTCACCGGGTCGTTGAGCGCGTCGGGCTCCAGCTCGGCGAGGCCGAAGCGGCCGTGCACGAGGCCGGAGGCCACCGCGAACGGAATGGAGAACTGGGCGTCGTAGCTGTTCTGCGGCTTCTGCTTGTGCTGCACCGGCTCGCACACCGTCTTCACCACCTCGGCGGGGACGAGGGCGCGCACCCGCGCGATCTCCTCGGGGCGGATGGAATAAGCAGCGCGCAGCGCCATGGCGGCGTCGGCGCAGGCGTGGGTGAAGTGGCACGCGGGCAGGGGCTTCACCGCCACCTTCTCGACCTCCCACACCCGCTCCAGGCCCTCGGTCGCGAGGCCGAGGCTGGCAGGGTCGAAGTGGGCGCCGAGATGGCTCGGGAACAGGCCGAAGCGCCCCTCGTAGGCGGCCTTCGGGCCGATGAAGCCGTTGCGCGCCAGCGACGCCGCAGTGATGCCGGCGACGCCCGCCCAGCCGGGGTGCATCCGCTTGGTCCAGGCGCCGTCCTGAAGGAACTCCAGGCTGCCGGAGCCCATGGAGAGCACGATGCCCTGGGCGTGGGCGAGCTGCTTCGCCGTCAGGCCCCTGAGCTTGCCGGCGACGAGCGCGCAGCCGAAGGCGCCGATGAGGCCGGTGGGGTGGAAGCCCACCTGGTGGAAGCCGCCCTTGGCGACGGAGCCGAGGCGGGTCGCCGCCTCCATGCCCGCCACATAGGCGGTGAGAAGGTCGCGGCCGGAGGCGCCGGTCTCCGCCGCGATGCCGAGCGCCGTGGGGAAGCAGCTCGACGTGGCGTGGATGATGCCCGCCGTGTGGGTGTCGTCATAGTCGAGGCCGTGGATGAGGACGCCGTTCATCATCACCGCGTCCCGCAGCGCGAGGCGCACCGCGGGATGGCCGATCACGTCGCCCTCGCCCGAGCCGAACTCGCGCAGGGCGCAGAGCGTGCGATGGGCGAAGTCGTACTGGGTGGAGGCGAGGGCGATGCCCACCGCGTCGAGGATGAGATAGCGGGCCCGCTCGCGGACGGCGGCGGGAATGGCGGCCCCGTCCAGCGTCTCGGTGAAGTCGGCGAGGCGATGGGAGATGAGCGCGGCCGCTTCGATCCGGATGTGATCGTTCATGGGCGTTTCCTTTTTATTTGACCAGGGCCAGCGAGATCGCCGGGATGTAGGTGATGAGCGCGAGGCAGGTGAACCGGACCGCGAAGAACGGCATCACGCCGCGCGCCACCTCGTGCACGGGAATGCGGGCGATGCCGCTCATCACGAACAGGTTGAGGCCGATGGGCGGGGTCAGCGTCGCGATTTCCACGTTGGCCACCATGATCACCGCGAAGTGGATGGGATCGATGCCGAGCGCGACCGCGGCGGGAAACAGCAGCGGCGCCGTCAGCACGATGAGGGCGATGCCGTCCAGGAACATGCCCAGGAACAGCAGCATCAGGTTCACCACGAGGAGGAACACGTACTGGTTCGTCCCGGCGGCGTGCAGGGCGCCGATGAGCGCCTGGGAGACGCCCATGCGGGCCATGACGAAGCCGACGAGGCTGCCGCCCATCACCACTGCGAAGATCATGGTGGTCTGCAGCATGGATTCCTGCGCCGTCTCCCACATGACGCCAAGCCGCACCGTGCGGTAGACGAACAGGCAGAGCAGCGCGGCATAGCCGGCGGCGAAGGCGGAAACCTCCGTCGGCGTCAGGAAGCCGGAATAGATGGAGCCGATCACCAGCACTGGCATCAGCAGCGCCGGCACCGCCATGGGCAGGCGACTGGTGAAGCCCTTGAAGTCCGGCCGTGCGGTCTTGTGCCCAAAGTTGTTCCGCTTGGTCATGATGGCGACGCCGATCATGAGCAGGCAGGCCTCCATGATGCCCGGCAGGATGCCGGCCAGGAACAGCTTGTCTACCGGCAGGCCGACGATGGAGCCGATGAGGATGAAGCCGAGCGAGGGCGGGATCATCAACCCGAGCGTGCCACCCACCGCCACCAGGGCTGCGGCGAAGCGCACCGGATAGCCTTCCCGCTTCAGCCCGTCCACCGTGGAGCCGCCGATGGCCGCCGCCGAGCCCACCGAGGAGCCCGACACCGCCGCGAAGAACACGGAGGTGATGAGCACCGTCTGGGCAAGGCCGCCGCGCACGGCGCGGACGATGGAGCCCACCAGCTCGATCATCAGCTCCGCGATGCGCCCGCGCATCATCAGGTTTCCGGCGAGCACGAACATGGGGATCGCCATCAGCGAGTAGGAGTTCACCGACTTGAAGGCGGTCTGGGAGATGACCGTGATCGGCACGCCGCCGAAGACGAGGAGCAGCGCCGCCGCCACCAGGCCGAGGGCGACCGCCACGTGGCTGCCGATGGCCAGGAAGAACAGGGCTGCCGGAAGGGCGAGAGCGAGGGTCATGCCGTGCCTCCCTGCCGGTCCGCGGACGATTCAGGCAGCGGATCGAACGGGTTCTGCCCCCTGAGCGCGCGCACGACGCAGCCGGCGTAATAGAGGGCGAGCAGCACCGCGCCGATGGGCATTGCGAGGAACAGCGCCCACATGGGCAGGTCGAGCGTCGATTCCGTCATCATGCCCATGGTGTAGTAGCGCTGCACTTGGGGAATGGAGGCGAGGAACAGGATCACCGCGAAGACGACACCGGCGAGGCTCGCCAGCATGTTGCAGGCCCACCGGCCGCGCGGGGGCAGCGCGTCCACCAGCATCTCCGTGCGGATGTGCATGCCGTTGCGCCCGGCGGCACCGATGGCGAGGAAGAAGGCCCACACCATCAGGTAGCGCACGCTTTCCTCGGCCCAGAAGTAGCTGTGGTCGAGGAAGCCGCGGCTGAAGGCCTCCATGAGCATGATGCCGGTGGCCGCCAGCGCGAGCAGGGTCGCGAGCGACAGGAGCGGGCCGCATTCGAACCGGCCCCAGTAGCTGCCGCGCCGGGGCACAGCGGCGGGCGGCGCATCCGCGCCGGGGGAGGGACGCTGGGCGCCCGTGGTTTCAGCCACCCACGCCACAGGACGCCTCCATCTTCTTGACCTTGCCCGCAAGGTCGGCGTTCGCCTTGTCGAAGGAGGCGGTCGCCTCCTCGGCAAGCTTGCGCCAGCGGGCGATCTCGGCATCGTCGGCGACGTGGAACTGCGCGCCCTGGCTCTTCATCTTCTCGACGAGCTTTTCGTCGGCGGCCTTGGCCTCGATCCACTCGCGCGCGGAGATCTCGCGGATGGAGGAAGAGACGGCTTCCTGCAGGTCGGGAGAGAGCGCGCTGAACCAGGCATTGTCCACCACCACGGCATAGGTGGCGAGCTGGAAGCCCGGCACGTACCAGCCGTACTTGCCGCTGATGCCGATCATCTCGGCCCAGCCGGCGGGGGAGGAGAACACGCCGTCGATGGCACCCTGGGACATGGCCGAGCTCATCTCCGAGGCGGCCATGGAAACCGGGCTGATGCCGAGCCGATTCATGGTGTCTAGGAAGATGCGCCCGCCGGTGACACGCACCTTGGTGCCCTTCAGGTCCTCCATCTTCTTCACCTCCTTGTTGCCGAAGATGAAGAAGAGGTCGGCGGTGCGCATGAGGCCGAGCACCTTCAGCCCGCGCGGCTCCAGGTAGGAGGAGATGATCTGCGTGAGCCCGTCGGAGAAGCACGAATTGGTCATCTGCCTGTCGCTGATGGCGAACGGCAGGTTGAGGATGCCGGTCTGCGGCGCGATGGACTCGATGCGCACCGAGACCGGCCACACCATCTGCACCGATCCGGTGCCGAGGGCGCCGAGCGCGTCCTGCTCATTGTAGAGCTGGCCGGCGGGGAAGACCTGGACCTCGATCTTGCCGCCGGTCTTCTGCTTCACGAGGTCGGCGAACTGCTTCTGATAGTCGGTTTTCCAGTGAGTGGAGGCCACCTCGTTGGGCAGGACGAGCGTCTCCGCCGCCGTGGCCGGCCCCGCGAGCGCGGCAAGGCCGAGCCCCGTGGCCAGAATGGACCCTGCAATGAATGTCTTCATTTTATTTTCCTCCCTGTGCCACCGGGTTGAACGCCTCTTGTTGCGCGCTTTCACCCGGGGCTGTGTTTCATTCCGTCATCAATAGTTGGCCTCGCTGTCGATGCTGCCCTCGCGCTTCTGGATGAGGGCGGAGCGGTCGAAGGTCATGACGACGGTGCCGTCCGCCTTCACGCCCCTGGTGCGTACCTTCACGATGCCCGCGCCTGGGCGGGACCTGGACTCGCGCTTGTCGAGAACCTCGGATTCCGCGTAGATCGTGTCGCCTGGGAAGACGGGCGCAGTGAGGGTGATGGATTCCCAGCCGAGGTTGGCGATGGCCTTGCCGCTCACGTCCGACACCGTCATGCCCAGCACGATCGCGACGGTGAGGCCGCTGTTCACCAGCGGCTTCCCGAACTCCGACTTCGCCGCATAGGCCGCATCGCAGTGCATGGGATGCTGGTTCATGGTCATCAGCGAAAAATTGATGTTATCGGCGTCCGTGATCGTGCGTCCCGGTCGGTGCTCGTAGACGTCTCCGATCTCGAAATCTTCGTAATACCTCCCGACCTCTCCGCGATAGCGCTGCTCGCCGATCTTCTTCACGCACTTGCCTCCCCTTGGGTCCGTGCCGGCCCCGTCCGATTAATGTACGGATGTCCGTACAAATTAGGCAGGGCACGGAAGGCTGTCAACACTGTCAGGTCCACAAGGCCCGCAACATCACCGAACGGCTGCCGAAATCCCTGCATGCCTCGGTGCGCAGGGCTCTTCGCCAAGCCTGGGAACTCGATGACGCCGACAAGGCCGAAAAGCTGATCCGCAATCTCGCCCGTCGCCTCGAGCGCGAGGCCCCGGGCGTGTCGGCCAGCATCCTGGAGGGCATCGACAAGATCCTCACCGTCACTCGCCTGCGGCTGCCGACCGAACTGCGGCGCTCGTTGGCCTGCACCAACATCATCGAGAACATGAACGGCACCATCCGTCGGATTTGCCGCAACGTGAAGAGATGGCGTGACGCGGCGACGATCCGTCCTTCACCGCCCCGGTCTACGCCTCCCTCGTCCAGGGCAACAACGGCCAGCACAAGCTCATCTGGTCGCGATGACCGGCCCACGGGCGCTCCGCTTCCCGCAAGGCGCCCGCCGCCTACACCCATCGACAGTCAAATCGGCGGCACATGGAGCGCGACCTCGCAGAAAGCCGAGCACATCGCAGGCAGCGCCAGCCCACGAAGCGGTCGGCTGCTCGGAGAACGTAACCGAGTGTTGTCGGTTCGCATGATATGGAAAACGCTGAAGTGACTCATCAGCGGTCGCAATCGCGACGGCCCACCGACGTTTCTCAAGGAAGGGACGGTGATCCCGTCAACGGTCGTACTGACGGAGCTAGACAGCATGCACAAAACGAGTGAAGTGCTTGATGTAAATATACCACCGGCCGCACACGACGTCGCACCCGACTCCGCCTGGCACGCCGTCGCGCCCGATGCGGTTCTCGACGCGCTTCGCACCAATATGGACGGCCTCTCCGAGCGTGAAGCAACGCGTCGCCTCGACACCTATGGTCCCAACCGCCTGCCTCAGGGGCCCGCGCAAAGTCCCCTCATTCGCTTTCTGCTGCAGTTTCACAATCTCCTCATCTATGTCCTGCTCGCCGCCGCGGCGCTCGCCGCGGCCATGGGACATGGCACGGATGCTCTCGTGATCCTCGCCGTCACGCTCATTAATGCGATCATCGGCTTTGTTCAGGAAGGTCGCGCCGAGAAGGCTCTGGATGCCATCCGCGCGATGATCGACCCGCACGCCTCGGTCGTCCGCGACGGCCGCCGTGTCACGGTTGGAGCGGACGCGGTCGTTCCGGGTGACATCCTGATGCTCGAGGCGGGCGACCGGGTGCCGGCGGACGTCCGGCTCGTCCGGGCGCGCAGCCTGAGGGTGGACGAGGCGACCCTGACCGGAGAATCCGTTCCCGTCGACAAATCCGTTCAATCCGTCGATGCCGGCGCCGCACTTGGCGACCGGTTGTCGATGGCATTCTCCGGTACCTTCGTGACCGGCGGACAGGGGATCGGCGTCGTCGTGGCAACCGGCGCCGCCACCGAGCTCGGGCGGATCAGCACCATGATCGGAGCGGTGACGCAGCTGACCACGCCCCTCATCCGGCAGATGGACCGGTTCGCCCGCCAGATCACCATTGCCGTGCTCGGCATTTCCGCTCTGGTGTTCGCTTATGCGATGCTGGCCCAGGCCTACGACCTCGATGAAGCCTTCATGGTTGTGGTCGGCCTTGCGGTCGCGGCCATCCCCGAAGGCCTGCCCGCGGTGATGACGGTCACGCTCGCCGTTGGCGTCCAGCGCATGGCGCGCCGCAACGCCATCGTCAGGCGCCTGCCCGCCGTCGAGACGCTTGGCTCCGTCTCGGTGATCTGCTCCGACAAGACCGGCACGCTCACCCGCAACGAGATGACCGTGAGCATGGTGGTCACCGCCGACCGAGAGATCGAGGTGGAGGGCGCTGGCTATGCGCCCTCGGGCGGCTTCCGGACCAAGGCAGGCGCCACCCTCGATCCCGCCAGCGATCCGATCTTGGCAGATCTGTCGCTTGCCGCCCTGCTGTGCAACGATGCTCACCTGCGTCAACACGGTGAGGACTGGCGCATCGACGGGGACCCCATGGAAGGGGCGCTGGTCTCGCTGGCGATCAAGGCCGGGCACGAGGCGACGGCCGTCCGGGCCAGCTTCCCCCGCCTTGATGAGATCCCCTTCGATTCCCGGCATCGCTACATGGCGACGCTCCATGCCGGCACCGCGCAGCCGCCGGTGGTCGCCTATGTGAAGGGCGCGCCTGAACGCATTCTCGCCATGTGCAGCCATGTGGCGACGCGCGACGGCGAACAGCCGCTCGATCCACGCGTCTGGCACGACCGGATCGATGCCCTCGCCGCCAGTGGCCAGCGTGTCATCGCGATTGCACGGCGCCCCCTGGAGGCTGGCACACAAGAGATTTCACCGGCCGAGGTCGCTCATCACCTCACGCTGCTCGGCCTGGTGGGGCTCATCGATCCGCCGCGACAGGAGGCGGTCGCGGCGATCGCCGAATGCAAGGCGGCGGGAATCAGCGTCAAGATGATCACCGGCGACCACGCGGCGACGGCACGCGCCATCGCACGCCAGCTCGGCCTTGGCGACCATCCGGCGTGCGTGACCGGCCAGGACCTCGATGCGATGGACGACGCCTCGTTCCACAGGCACGCCCGGGAGGCGACCGTCTTCGCCCGCACAAGTCCCAAGCATAAGCTCCGCCTTGTCGAGGCGCTCCAGCTGGACGGCTCGATCATCGCCATGACGGGCGACGGGGTAAATGACGCGCCAGCGCTGAAGCGTGCGGATGTCGGCGTGGCCATGGGCGGAAAGGGCACCGAGGCCGCCAAGGAAGCGAGCGAGATGGTGCTCGCCGACGACAATTTTGCCTCGATCGTCGCCGCCGTGCGCGAAGGGCGCACCGTCTACGACAACCTGTCCAAGGTGATCGCCTGGACGCTGCCCACCAACGGCGGCGAGGCCGCCACCATCATCCTGGCGATCCTGTTCGGCCTCACGCTTCCCATCACGCCGGTGCAGATCCTCTGGGTCAACATGATCACGGCCGTCGCGCTTGGCCTGACCCTCGCCTTCGAGCCGACGGAACCTGGGGCGATGCGGCGTCCCGTGCGCCCCACCCGTCAGCCACTGCTCTCGGGCCGCCTCCTGTGGCGCATCCTGTTCGTGTCCGTCTTGATGGTCGCCGGAACCTTCGGCATCTTTATCTGGGCCACATCCCGCGGACTATCGGTCGAGACGGCGCGCACCATGGCGGTCAACACGCTCGTCGTGCTGGAGATATTCTATCTGTTCAGTGTCCGCTACGTGCATGGCACTTCGCTCACCTGGCAAGGGGTTCTCGGCACGCGGGCCGTGCTGGCCGGCGTCGCCGCCGTGGTCGGGGCACAGCTCGCCTTCACCTATCTGCCGCCGATGCAGGCGGTCTTCGGCAGCCGTCCCGTCTCGCTTGGCGATGGCATGGCCATCGTTGCGGTCGGCGTTGCGCTGCTGGTCATCGTGGAGGTGGAGAAGCGGCTTGCTGCCGCTTGGGGTGCGCGGCACGCATGAAAGGGAAGACCTCGCGCGCGAAGTATGGCATCTGCCGCACCGTGACGCACCCTGGGCTCCGCGTGACGTTGCGTCTCGTGTTAGAAGGACGAAGACGAGGTTTTCAGAGAGATGGCTGACAGCCTGTCCGAAGGGACGACGATCCGCAGAGGGAATCCTCGATGCTGAAAAACGTGCTGGTCCTGCTCGGCGAGAGCCCCTCCAGTGCCGTGGCAAGCGCATATGCCCGGCGGATCGTCAAGGCGCAGGACGCTGGGATCACATCTGTGTCAGGCGTTGATCTGTCATTCATCGAAGCCCCCATGCCCGGCACCATCGGCGGTGCGGCGTATCACGCACAGATGGAAACGGGCCTCAAGGCTCAGGCAAAGAAGGCGCGCCGGCGTGTCGCGGAAACCTTTGAGAGAGAGTGTGCTGGCGATGGCATCATGCCGAAAAGCATAAGCTTCGACGGCGACCCCTTGGAACAGGTGACGGTTGCAAGCGCGACGTCCGATCTTGTTGTCACCGGTCACGATGTCACTTTTCGCGGCACCCAGCGCGAGCGGAACTCCGACACCTTGAATCAGCTACTTTTCACGACCCCTCGTCCGGTTCTCGTCTGCCCGGATCAGCTTCCCGCCGAAGGCACCGTCCTCATCGCGTATGACGGAAGCCTGCCGGCTATGCGCGCGCTTCAGCTCTTCGTGCTGGTCGGCGCCTGGACGGGCCGCCGCGTGCAGGTTTCCTCCGTCGATTCGAACCTCGAGAACGCGGAACGGCTGGCCAGCGAGGCGTCGGCCTACCTCCAGCTCCATGGATACGAGGTTGATCCGCGCCCTGTCGGCTCGGTCGAGCCCCCCGCGGAGATCATCGGCATGCTGGCCACCCTTGGCCAGATCGAGCTTCTGGTCATGGGAGCCTACGGCCATCGCGGTCTCAAGGAGTTCCTCTTCGGATCGACGACGCAGAGTCTCGTGGGCGCGCCGAAATCCTGCATCTTCCTGTACCATTAGCGCAGCGGCCGCGCCGTCGGCCTGCGCCCTTGAGCTATAATTAAAAATGCTCCGACCACATACGGTCGCCACATTCCACCGGGGCTCAAAGAGCCTCATCCACCTGACCAAAGCCAGGCGTGGCGAGGCGTTCGACGGTGACATTGCTGCTTGTGGTCCTGGTCCCCTTCCTCGGCGCCCTGATCCCGCCGCTGGTGATCCGCTCCGGGCGCAACACCTGCGCGGCGGCGACGGGCGGCGTGACGCTGCTCGCCCTCGCTCTGCTCCTCTCCCACGCGCCGGCGGTGTTCTCCGGCGCGGTTCCCAAGGCGGGCGTGGCCTGGGTTCCGTCCATGGGCCTCTCCCTGTCCGTGTTCGCGGACGGGCTCGGCTTCTTCTTCGCGGCCATGATCCTCGCCATCGGCCTGCTGGTGATCGTCTATGCGCGCTTCTACCTGTCGCGCGAGGATCCCATGGGCCGCTTCTTCGCCTACCTGCTGCTGTTCCAGGGGGCCATGGTGGGCGTGGTCCTGTCCGACAACGTCATCGCGCTGCTGGTGTTCTGGGAGCTGACGAGCCTCACCTCCTTCCTGCTCATCGGCTTCTGGACCAAGCGCGCGGAGGCCCGGCAGGGCGCCCGCATGGCGCTGGTCATCACCGGCGGCGGCGGGCTGGCGCTCATCGCCGGCCTGCTGCTGGTGGCGCAGGCGGCGGGTTCCTACCAGCTCACGGAAATCCTCGTTCGCGGCGAGATGGTGCGCGCCTCCCCGCTCTATCTGCCGGCGCTGCTGCTGGTGCTGGTGGGCGCCTTCACCAAGTCCGCCCAGTTCCCGTTGCATTTCTGGCTGCCCCACGCCATGGCGGCACCGACGCCGGTCTCGGCCTATCTGCATTCGGCCACCATGGTGAAGGCGGGCGTGTTCCTGCTGGCGCGGCTGTGGCCGGTGCTGGCGGGCACCGACGCCTGGTTCCTCATCGTCGCGCCGGTGGGACTCGCCACCATGCTGATCGGCGCGGTGATCGCCCTGTTCAAGGACGACCTGAAGGGACTGCTGGCCTATTCCACGGTGAGCCACCTCGGCCTCATGACCATGCTGCTGGGCCTCGGCACGCCCATGGCGGCGGTGGCGGCGGTGTTCCACGTCATCAACCACGCCACCTTCAAGGCGGCCTTGTTCATGAGCGCGGGCATCGTCGATCACGAGGCGGGCACCCGCGACATCCGCCGCCTCGGCGGCCTCATGGCGCTGATGCCCATCACCGGGACGCTGGCGCTCATCGCCGCCGCCTCCATGGCCGGCGTGCCCCTGTTCAACGGCTTCCTCTCCAAGGAGATGATGCTGGAGGAGGCGGCGCACACCTCCTATCTGGGGCTCGATTTCCTCTTCCCCGCGCTGGCGACGGTGGCGGCCGTCTTCTCGGTGGCCTATGCGGCACGCTTTGCCATCGGCACCTTCCTCGGCCCCGCGCGGCACGATTATCCGCACCATCCCCACGATCCGCCGCTCGGCATGTGGCTGCCCGTGGCGGTGCTGGTGGTGCCGGTGATCGCCATCGGCCTGTTTCCCGGTCCCGTGGCCGGGCCGCTGGTGGCGTTGACCGCGGGTGCGGTGATCGGCGGGCCGGTGCCGGACTATCACCTCGCTTTGTGGCACGGCATCACGCCGGCCCTCGTCATGAGCCTTCTGGCCTTCGCCGGCGGCGCCGCGCTGGTCCTCGCCTTCCGCCAGGCGGACGGCGTGCGCGCGCGCCTGCCGCGCCTCGACGCCAAGGCCATGTTCGAGGTGGCGACCGGCGCCCTGGTCGTGGCGTGCCGGCGCGGCCTCGCCGCCCTGCATGACGGGGCGCTCACGCGCTACATGGGCGTGAGCGTGGCGACGCTGGTCGCGGTCGGCGGCTACGGCTTCTGGAGCGCCACCCATGGCGCCGGCACCCGCCCCCTGCTGCCCGTGACCGCGCCCGCGGTGACCGCCTTTCTCGCCCTCGTCCTGGCCAGCGGCGCGGTGCTGCTGTTCCATGGGGAACGGCTGACGGCGCTGATCCTCACCGGCGTGGTGGGCGTGGTGGTGGCGCTCGCCTTCCTGCAATTCTCCGCCCCGGACCTCGCCCTGACGCAGATCTCGGTGGACGTGGTGACCACCATCCTCATGCTGCTCGCCCTCAACCTCCTGCCGAAGGCGACGCCAAGGGAGGAGAGCCGGACGATCCGTTGGCGCGACGGCATCGTCGCGGGTCTGGCCGGGCTGGGGGCGGCGGGCCTCGCCTATGCCGTGATGACGCGCAACGGGGTCTCCATCTCCGATTATTATCTCGCCCAGTCCAAGCCCGGCGGGGGCGGCACCAATGTGGTCAACGTGATCCTGGTGGATTTCCGCGGCTACGACACGTTCGCCGAGATCATCGTGCTCGGCATCGCCGCACTCGCCATCTACGCCCTGCTCGACCCCGCGCTGAAAGGCCCGGCGGTGCGGCGCATCAAGGCGATGCTGCCCCGGGACGAATCCCGGGACGCCCATCCCCTTCTCCTCGTGGTGGCGACCCGCGTGCTCCTGCCTTTGTCGCTGGTGGTGGGCGCCTACATCTTCCTGCGCGGGCACAACGAGCCCGGCGGCGGCTTCGTCGCCGGGCTCGTGGTCGCCATCGCCCTCATCATGCAATACATCGCCTCCGGCTACGGCTGGGCGGCGGAGCGCATGAGGGTGGATTCCCAATCCATGATCGGCGCGGGCGTCGCCATCGCCGGCCTCACCGGCATCGCCGCCTTTGCCTTCGGCCGGCCGTTCCTGACCTCGACCTTCGGCTATCTGAACTGGCCCGTGGTGGGCACGTTCGAGGTGGCCTCGGCCATGGCCTTCGACCTCGGCGTGTTCCTCACCGTGGTGGGGGTGATGGTACTGTCGCTGGCGCAGCTCTCCCGCGTCGCCCGCCGCATCGATCCGGCGCCGGACAGCGCGGAGCCGATGGACGTCCGGCTGGGCGGCGCCTCCGGCGCTGCCGGCAGGGAGGGTTGAGCGATGGAGCTTCTCGTCGCCGCCGCCATCGGCATCCTCACCATGGTGGGCATCTACCTGATCCTGCGGGCCCACACCTTCCCGGTGATCCTCGGGCTCACCTTCCTGTCCTATGCGGTGAACGTGTTCCTGTTCGCCATGGGCCGGCTCGCCATCAACCAGCCGCCGGTGATCTCGCCGGACGCTCCGGGCTATACCGATCCCCTGCCCCAGGCGCTGGTGCTCACCGCCATCGTCATTTCCTTCGGCATGACGGCGCTCATCGTGGTGCTGGCCCTGCGCGGCTATCTGGAGACCGGCTCCGACCGCAGCACGCTTGATGCCCCGCGCGGGACCGACGCGGGAGGCGGGGCATGACCGCGCCGCTCGACCACATGACGATCCTGCCGGTAATCCTGCCGGCCATGGCGGCGGCCTTCCTGGTCCTCGCTTTGCGCCACCATCTCAACGGCCAGCGCATCGTCTCCATCGGCGTCACGCTCCTCCTGGCGGGGATCGCCGCCTTTCTCCTCGCCCAGGCATCGGACGGCACGGTCCGCGCCTATCGGCTCGGCGACTGGCCGGCCCCCTATGGCATCACGCTGGTGCTCGACCGGCTGTCGGCCACCCTTCTGCTGCTCACCGCCGTGCTCGCTTTATGCGTGGTGGTCTATGCCGCCGGGGGCGTGGATGGGCGGGGGCGCCACTTCCATCCCCTGTTCCAGTTCCAGCTCATGGGCATCAACGGCGCCTTCCTCACCGGCGACGTGTTCAACCTGTTCGTGTTCTTCGAGGTGATGCTCATCGCCTCCTACGGGCTCATGCTGCACGGCGGCGGCCCGGGGCGGCTGAAGGCGGGCTTCCAGTATGTGGCCATCAACCTGCTGGCCTCGGTCGTCTTCCTCGTGGGGGTGGGGCTGATCTACGCCGTCACCGGCACCCTCAACATGGCCGATCTCGCCGTGAAGGTGCCGCAGGTGGCGGAGGCCGACGCCGCGCTGCTGAAGACGGGGGCGCTGCTCTTGTTCCTCGTCTTCGCCACCAAGGCGGCGCTGGTGCCGCTGCACTGGTGGCTTCCGGCCACCTACGCCGGGACCTCGGCGCCCGCCGCCGCCTTGTTCATGATCATGACCAAGGTGGGCGCCTACGCCATCATCCGGGTCTATGGCCTCGTCTTCGGCGCCGGCGCGGGTCCGCTGGCGCTGGCGGCAGCGCCGTTCGTGCTGCCCGCGGCCCTCGTCACGCTGGTGGCCGGCGCCGCCGGCCTGGTGGGAAGCCGCACCCTGCGCGATCTCTCCGCCTTCGCCGTCATCGCTTCCATGGGTACGCTGCTCGTCGCCATCGGCCTGTTCGACGCCGCGGGGCTCACGGCCGGGCTTTACTATCTCGTCCATTCGACGCTCGCCGGCGCGGCCCTCTTCCTCATCGCCGGGCTGGTGCAGGAGCAGCGGGGCGCGGCCAGCGACCGGCTGGTGCCGGCCCCCGCCATGGCCGGCGAAACGCTGCTGGGCGGCCTGTTCTTCCTCGCGGCCATCGCCCTCGTGGGGCTGCCGCCGCTGTCCGGCTTCCTCGGCAAGGTGATGATCCTCAAGGCGGCGCAGGCCGCCACCCTCTGGCCCTGGATCTGGGGACTGATCCTGGCCGCCAGCCTCGTCATGACCTTCGGCTTCGCGCGGGCGGGCTCGGTGCTGTTCTGGGCCAGCGGTCCGGCGTCCGAGACCAGACCGCCCCCGGCCTGGTCCCTCACGGCGGTGGTGGGGCTGCTCGGGCTCACGGCCGTCTGGACGCTGGCGGCCGGACCCGTGACGGACGGGCTCCAGCTCACCGCCCTGCAGGCCCTCGACCGCTCCGCTTACATCGGCGCCGTGCTGGGGCCGGGCGGACGACTGGCGGCGGGAGACTGACATGCGCGCACGCCTCCTCCCCCATCCCTTGCTCACGGTGCTCGTCACCCTTGTCTTCGTCTTCCTCATGAACGCGGTCACGCCGGGCGTGGTGGTGCTGGGGCTGATCCTCGGCCTCGCCATTCCCCTGCTCACCGCGCCGTTCTGGCCCGGCCGGCCACGGCTGAAGGCCCCCTTCACCATCGCGGAATATGCGCTCCTGGCGCTGTGGGACATCGTGGTCTCCAACGTCGAGGTGGCAAAGCTGATCCTGTTCCGGCGCGGCGAGAGCCTGCGCACGCACTATGTCTGCGTGCCCCTCGACCTCGAGACTCCCGAGGCCATCGCCATGCTCGCCGGCACCGTCACCATGACGCCGGGCACGGTCAGCGCGGACCTTTCCGCCGATGGCAGGGCGCTCCTGGTCCATTGCCTCGACACCGGTGATCCGGCGGCGACGGTTGCCGCCATCAAGGCCCGCTACGAACGCCGGCTGAAGAGGATCTTCGAATGATCGCGACCGCCGTCGCCATCGCGGGGGGCGCCATCTGCCTCGCCATCGCGCTCACGCTCTATCGCCTTGCGGTCGGTCCGGACGCCACCGACCGCGTGCTGGCGCTCGACACGCTGGTGATCGAGGCCATCGCCCTCATCGTGCTCGGCGGCATCGCCTACGGCACGGCCATGTATTTCGAGGCGGCGCTGCTGTTCGCCATGGTGGGGTTCGTGACCACCGTGGCCTTCTGCAAGTTCCTGCTGCGCGGCAACGTGATCGAATAGGAGACGCCATGCATCCCCTCCTCGAGGCCCTGATCGCGGCGCTGATCCTCGTCGGCGCGTTCTTCCTGCTTGTAGGTGCCCTGGGGCTCGCCCGGCTGCCGGATATGATGCGCCGCCTGCACGGTCCCACCAAGGCGACCACGCTTGGCATCGGCGCGCTGCTGATCGCCTCCATGGTCTATTTTGCGTCCCAGCGGGGGAGCTTCTCCATCCACGAGCTCCTCATCACGCTGTTCCTGTTCCTCACCGCGCCGGTAAGCGCCCACATGCTGGCGAAGGCCCACATCCTGCGGTCGGGCGCGGGGCGCGACCTGCCTTCGACAGGCCGGGACGCGGGATGGGCAACACTGGCCGACGGCAAGCCGGATCGGACATGATCTTTCGCGGGCACGACGGGCCGCGGCTCTGAGAATCCTCTCGGATTGGGGGCGTTGAGGTCAAGCTGCTCCTGCTCCCTGCCTCCGTTGTTTTGGATCGCGTCGCCCCCCGTGGGTCACTCGCTTCTCTTCGCGGTCGACGCAGGGTCGCCGCATGATGGGGTCAGGTAGGCAAGGCGTCTCAATCTGCTTCACGACCTTGTGGGCTTGAAGCCCGCAGGCTCGGGACTCTCAACGAGATCGCCTTGCCCATCGTCCCCACGGGAATGATCCAGTTTGCCCTTTCAGGCAGGATGCTGCTGTTGCTTCACCTTTCTCCGGTTCAGGATCGGGCCGGAAGACGGAGCACGACGATGAAGAGGTCAAAGGTCGTACGTTGTCGCCATCGCTCGCTCCGACCCTGCCGTGCGCCGTCTCTCGACCGTGCCAGGCATCGGACCGATCAGCGAGACGGAATCGGCAGATCAGGGTTGCCAGTCGCTTCGACGACCATGGCGGACATGGAGAACCTGCACCGTCCCGTCGATGACGACATAATAGATGCGCCAGCGTGTCGCCCGGCGGTACAGCGCGCGCCGGATCGCCAGATCGAAGGCTTGGGATTCCGGCGCAATCGGATGCGCCTCGGGCATCGCCCCAAGCGCGAGGATCGTGGCCCGGATGCCGGACAGCCATTCGTCCGCCGCCCGTGGGTTGCGGTCGCGCAGCCACACCCATGATGCTGTCAGATCATCCGCCGCGTTCGGCGTGATGATCACCGGCAGAGGCGCGGTCATTTCGTCCGGGCAAGCCCGTCGAAGAAGCGGCCCGCCTCGGTGCCCTCGCCGGCGCGAGCCTGCGTCAGACCCTTGCGAATGCCGGCAAACGTTTCGGCGTAGTCGATCTGGTCCTGCATCTCCTGCCAGGCGGCAGCGTCCATCACGACGACCGAGGGCTTGCCGTTCACGGTCAGGATCTGCGGCCGTCCGGTTTCCTTGATACGCGCGATCATGCGCGCCGAATCCCGCTTGAACTCAGTCAGCGGGCTGATGTCCTCGGTGATGTTCATGGCAGGCCTTCCGTCGCACATCAAATTCGGTGCGAATATAATGCTTTATTCGAGGTACGTCGAGAGGATCGTCCTTGGCCGAGATGATGGCGACGTCCCTGGCCAGGGCGGCGTGTGATCTGGGCCAGGCTCGCGCCGGGCTGGGCCGCCTCCTTAAGGATCCGATGCTTGTCCGCCTCGGGGAACCTGCGCCGACGGCCCTCGCGCGCCAGGGTCAAGATTCGGCTGTGACTCATATGTGGAACGGCCCGACAGGCAAGGTGTTTTGGAGGTTTGATCCATCCGGACGATGCGGTCATATGTCCGGCCTTTGGGTGCGGTCACGCGACTGCTGGCCATGATGCATTCCGCGGCAAATCGATCACCTTACCCCAACTGGTCGAAGCTCGCGGGCTCATCACAAGGTTCCACGATATGGTCCGCAAGAAGATCACGACTGAGCTCGATCCATGGATTGCCGATGCAAGCGCGGGCCTGGTCGCGTCCTTCGCCGCGATCACCGAGCCGTGGTCGAACGGCCAGACCGAGGGCCAGATCACGAAACTCAAACTGGTAAAGCGCCGGATGTACGGCAGGGAACGCGGTCAGAAGGGCGCCGCGCATGCCTACAATATCAAGAGCCACCGCGAGGAGGAGCGGCGCTGGGTCGAGCAGGCCGAGGTGGCCTACGCGCGCTTCGTGGCCGGCTGGAACCCGCGAGGACCGAAAAGGGTGCGCACGGGCGCCGCAACCGAGGTGCGACGATAGAGGCTGCGCGGCAGGGCTCCCACCTCACGCCCTGCTCTTCGCCTAAGCCCAGCCGCCCAAGCTTTCTGGTAAGCGCCGTGTCCTGCCTGAATGGTCCGGCGATCCTGAAGACTTGTACGATTATGCGCATCCGCCAGCGCCGCGCGCGGGGCGGCCGTCCCTGAGCTTGGAAGGGGCGATCACCGTGACGGACGACTGGCCGGAGGTGGTGCCAATCACAGAGGCCGAGCTGCGGGTAGTAGAAGGGCACTTCGCCGAGGAATTTGACGCGATCTTTGGGCCGCGCGCCTAAAGCGCGAATGGAAAGGCTTGAATTGTTAGTCCATGTGACGTACATTGTTGGGGAAGGACAGCCCATGTCAGGAGCGACCCCAATGCCGCGCAAACAGACTAAAATCGAACGGGAGACGCCCAATCGCGTCGAGCGCCTCGGATTCCGGCTGGATGAAGAGACGAAGGACCTTATCGAGCAGGCCGCGCATCTGTCACGGCGCAAGGTCAGCGACTTCTGCGTGACCGCGCTCACCGACACGGCACGCCGGACGATCGCCGAGCATGAAACGCTGGTGCTGTCCGATCGCGACCGCGCGGCATTCTTCGACGCGCTGGTCAATCCGCCTGAGCCGAGCGAGCGGCTGGTCCGCGCCCTGGCTGAGCACAAGCGCCGGGTCGCTTCCTGAGTATGGCGGCGTCTCGGCCAGATTTGAAGATCGAGGCGCTCGCGTCGCATCACGATCGGGACAGCTTTACCTGCGGCGTCGACAGCCTCGACCGGTATCTCCGGACGCAGGCGAGTCAGGATGTGCGGCGCAAGGCGAATGGGGTCTTCATCCTGGTCGAACCTGACAAGCCGGATGTCGTGCTGGGCTATTATACGCTGTGCGCGACGGGTGTTGCGCCAGGCGACGTGCCGGCCGCCGCCCGGAAGCACATCCCGCGCTATCCGCTGGTCAGCGCCACGCTGGTCGGACGTCTGGCAGTTACGGAAGCCCGGCAGGGCGAGCGCTTGGGCGCGATGCTTCTCGCCGACGCGGTGCAGCGCGCGTATGCGAGCGCCGCCACGGTCGGTTCCTCGATGCTGGTGGTGGACGCCATCAGCGAGCGCGCTGCCGCCTTCTACGAGGGAAACGGCTTCGTGCGCCTGCCGGATTCCCTCCGGCTGGTGCTACCGATGCATGCAATCCAGCGATTGGTGGATCTATGACCGACGCAGCACCTGCATCGCCTGACGCCATGCCTGGGGCTGCGCTTGCCAAGGCGGCCCTCTATTTGCGCGTCTCGACCGGAAGGCAGGCGGAGAGCGATCTGTCGATTCCCGATCAACGGCGACAGATCACCGCCTATTGCGTTGCCAAAGGCTGGGACGTCGCGGCCGAGTTCGTTGAGCCGGGCAACACCGCCACCGATGATCGACGCCGCGTTGGTGAAGCCGCCGACCTTCACCATCATCGTCGTCCACTCCTTCTCGCGCTTCTTCCGCGATCAGTTTCAGTTTGAGTTCTATGTCCGCAAGTTGGCGAAGAACGGCGTGCGATTGATCTCGATCACGCAGGACCTGGGCGATGATCCGATGAGCGTGATGATGCGTCAGATCATGACGCTGTTCGACGAATACCAGTCGAAGGAAAACGCCAAGCACACACTGCGCGCCATGGAGGAGAATGCGCGCCAGGGCTATTGGAATGGTGCGCTGCCGCCGATCGGTTATCGCATCGTGACCGCTGAGCAGCGCGGTGCGAAGATCAAAAAGAAGCTGGAGATCGATCCGATCCACGCCGACACAGTGCGCCTGATCTATAGGCTGGCGCTCAACGGTGACAGCGACCGCGGCCCGATGGGGATCAAGTCGATCACCACCTATCTCAATCCGCGCGACATTCGCACCCGCGACGGCGGCCGCTGGGGCATCGCCTCGTGACCTGGGCCCCATTTCTCCTCCGGTTCAGGCGAGAGTCCGCAGGTTGGTGAAGCGCTCCCCATTTCTAGGCCACCCGGAGCTGGAAAATTCCGGGGTTAGGGCTCATGCCGTTGCGCATGCGCCAGACAAGCACAGGCCGGCGCCAAACGGAATCCACCAACGGACTCTTCCGTCTCGGTCAATCCACTAGTGTCCCGTCCCGCAAATGACTTTACATAAGCGCTCGACCTTTTCGAGGATCGCCTCGCTCGTCGCAGTCCAGACGAATGGGTGGGCCTTGGCATTGTAGGCGTCGATGAAGGCCTCGATCTTGGCGATCAAATCCTTGGCGCTGACGCAGGATGAACGGCGGATCTGTCGTTGGGTGAGGATGGCGAACCACCGTTCGACCTGGTTCAGCCAGGACGAATAGGTCGGCGTGTAGTGGATGTGGAAACGCGGGCGAGCCGCGAGCCATGCCCGAACCTTCGGATGTTTGTGCGTCGCATAGTTGTCGACGACGAGGTGGGCGTCGAGACCCGCCGGAACGGCGGCATCGACGTGCTTCAAGAAGCTCAGGAACTCCTGGTGGCGATGACGCTGCCGGCATTGCGCGATCACCTGACCATTGGCGATGTCGAGAGCGGCAAACAGGGTCGTCGTCCCGTGCCGGATATAGTCGTGGGTGACGCCCTCGGCGTATCCCAGCCCCAATGGCAGGATCGGTTGGGTTCGTTCGAGAGCCTGGATCTGGGTCTTCTCGTCGACGCACAGCACGATGGCGTTGTCGGGAGGGTTGAGGTAGAGGCCGACGATGTCGCGCACCTTGTCGACGAAGGCGGGGTCGGTGGAGAGCTTGAAGCTCTTCGAACGATGAGGTTGCACGCCGAAGAGGGCGAGCATGCGGGCGACCGTGGTCTTGGATAGGCCCGTCTCGGCTGCGGCGGAGCGAACCGTCCAGTGCGTGCCTTCCGTCGGCTTCTTCTCCAGAACGGTGCGCAGCAGGCTGGCGACGCGTTCCTCGTCGTAGGTTCTTGGCCGGCCGGAGCGGGCTTCTCCGTAGAGGCCGACGAGACCTTGCTCGAACCACTTCTTCCGCCAGTGGCAGACGGTCGGATTGCTGACGCCGAAGCGATGGGCGATCGAGGTGTTGGCCTCACCATCGGCGGAGGCGAGGACGATCTGCGCACGCCGGACGAGGGAGTGTGGGGCCGACTGGGATCTGGTGAGCCGGGCGAGTTCGTCCCGTTCCGCTTCGCTGAGGGTGAGCACCCGCTCCTGAGGACGTCCGATGTGAGCCATGATCCGCGCTCCTCTTCGGTTCGCGAATCATCTCCCTTCTATGATTCTATGTAAAGTCATTTGCGGGACGGGACACTAGATCGCCGACCGTGCGCAGATCCATTCCGCTCCACCAGGCGAAGAGGGTGAGCGCGGCGATGGCCACCAGCGGCGACGGCACGGCTTTGGTCAGGCGCGGGAACAGGTAGATGATGGCGAGCCCCGCCGCGATCATCGGATAGGTCTGGAGCGGCACGCCGATCAGCTCCGGCAGCTGCACCATGAAGATGAGGATGGCCAGCGCATTGACGAAGCCGGTGATGACCGAGCGCGAGACGAAGCGCATCACCCGCCCGAGCTTCAGCAAACCGGCGGCGATCTGGATCAGCCCCATGAGGATGGTCGCGGCGAACAGATATTGTAGGCCGTGGTCACGCACGAGGCTCACCATCACCACCGCAGTGGCGGCGGTGGCCGCCGAGATCATGCCGGGTCGCCCGCCCACCACGGCGGACACGCAGGCGATGGCGAAGGAGGCGAACAGCCCCACCTTGGGATCGACGCCGGCGATCACCGAGAAGCCGATGGCCTCCGGAATGAGGGCGAGGGCAACGACGATGCCGGCGAGCACGTCGGCGCGGATGTTGGAGATCCAGTCGCGGAGATAGCGGGAAGAACGGGTCATGGGATGAGGCTTCGCAATAAGTGAGCGTCCGCCGAAACGGCGGCGAGGATGCGCTGACTATGCGTGGTCCGGCGGATCGGCGGCCGGAAGAGCCACCTGGGCTTGCACCGGGTCCTGATGAATGAAGTTGAATTAGATCAAATCGCGCTGCAGCGCAACATGGGCGCAGGCACACGCTCGCCCCCGTGCGCCGGATCATCCAAGCGAACGAGGTCGTGGCGAGCGGCGGCGCGCGACCTTCTTTCCCGATGTCGCAGAGCATGAGGCGGTCACCGACCTGTTCTGGCCGCTGAAACAACTTGGGGCGCCAAACTGGGCGATCCCTTTCAATCCCCCACTTGGGAAAGCAGGTCAGCCCGCCAGTCCGGGGCGAATTTTGGCACAGCCTGGGTCTCCCCGCAAAAGGGATCGGCCGAGACGGCAGGCTGGACCGTAGGGGAAAGCCTCCCCTCACACTATCCAGATAGCGAGCCATTCTCTTCCAATTGGCGGCCAATTGACTTCCAATCAGCCGGTATCAATAGTCCCGATTGTCCGTAATTCGGGGATGGCATGTTCGAGCGGTTTGTAGAGCGACGGGTAGAGGAAGCCCTTTCAGATACCCCGGTGGTCCTGATCGTGGGACCGCGACGGGCCGGCAAGACCACACTCGTCCGAAAGATGGGGGAAGCCGGCCGAACCTATATCACGCTCGACGATCAGACGGTCCTTGAGGCCGCCCAGTCTGATCCGGCCGGATTCATCCGCGGCCTGGACCGGGCCATCATCGACGAGATCCAGCGCGTGCCCGACCTCCTGCTGGCGATCAAGAAGACCGTCGACGAGGATTATCGGCCTGGTCGCTTTCTGCTCACCGGCTCGGCAAATGTGCTGACCCTGCCGCGGATCGCCGACAGCCTGGCTGGGCGGATGGAGACCATCCAGATGCTGCCGCTGGCGCGGGCCGAGATCGAAGGCCGTACACCGACCTTTCTGGAGCGCCTCTTCGAGGGGAAGCTGCAGCGCCAGCGGGACGGGATCCTCGGCGATGATCTTGTCCGGCTCGTCTTGCTCGGAGGCTTCCCCGAAGCGATCAGCCGCGAAAGCGAGCGGCGACGTCAGGACTGGTTGCGGTCCTATCTCACTTCGATCCTCACGCGCGATCTGCGGGACATTGCCGACGTGGAGAAGCTGACCGAGCTTCCGAGATTCGTGCGGCTACTTGCCGAGCATTCCGGCCAGTTGGTCAATTATTCGCAGTTCGGCGCCGGCATCAACGTCAGCCACAAGACGGGCCAGCGCTACGTGGGGCTGCTCGAACAGTTGTTTCTCGTCGCGACGGTGCAGCCCTGGTTCATCAATGCGCTGAAGCGGATCGTCAAGACGCCGAAGCTGCACTTCCTCGATTCCGGCCTGCTGGCGACCGTGCGCGGGCTCTCCTTTGACCGGGTGAAGGCGGATCGCGGGACATTCGGCGCGTTGCTGGAGAGCTTCGTGTTCTCAGAAGTGCTGAAACTGATGACCGCCTCGGACCTGCGGCTGACGCCTCATCATTTCCGGGACCGGGACATGCGCGAAGTGGATATCGTGCTGGAGCGCGATGACGGGATGATCACAGGCATCGAGGTGAAGGCGAGTGCCACGGTCAAGGCCGGCGACTTCGCGGGCCTGCGGGCCTTGGCCGAAGCATGCGGGGACCGCTTCGCCTTCGGCGTCGTCCTCTATGACAGCACGGATGTCGTACCGTTTGGCGACCGGCTGGCAGCGGCGCCTTTGTCCTCTCTTTGGGGAGAGGCCGGTTCGCGCGCGCCAGCCTAGTGGTTCCCGCCTGACATAAGAGTCCTTGGTGGGATTCCCTTTGTGGTGTGCGCATGCGAGTCTGGCGCATGCGCACAGGAATATCGTTCTCCGTTTCGCCGACCGATCGCGCCCGCCTGATGGCGCTGATCAGGGATCGCAACGCCCCGCAGAAGCATGTCTGGCGCGCCGAGATCGTGCTTTTGTCCGCCGACGGCGTCGGCACCGTCGAGATCATGCGCCGGACCGGCAAGTCGAAGACCTGCGTATGGCGCTGGCAGGAGCGCTTTGCCGCGGAAGGCTGTGATGGGCTGCTGCGCGACAAGACGCGCCCGTCGCGCATTCCGCCGCTCGGACCCGATGTCGCCGAGCGCGTGGTGGCGCTGACGCTTGCCGATCCGCCGGGCGAGACGACGCACTGGACGGCCGACATGATGGCGAAGGCTGCCGGCATCAGCGCCAGCGCAGTCAGGCGCATCTGGAAGGCGCATGGCCTCGCACCCCACCGCTGGCGTCAGTTCAAGCTCTCCAACGATCCGAAATTCGTCGACAAGCTGCGCGACGTCGTCGGCCTCTATGTCGATCCGCCGGCCCACGCCATCGTGCTGTCGGTCGATGAGAAGAGCCAAATCCAGGCGCTCGACCGCACCCAGCCGAGCCTGCCCATGAAGAAGGGCAGGCTCGGCACCATGACGCATGATTACAAGCGCCACGGCAGCACCACGCTGTTCGCCGCTCTCAACGTGATCGACGGCACCGTCATCGGCAGGAACATGCAGCGCCATCGCCATCAGGAGTTCATCCGCTTTCTCAATGCCATCAACGCCGAGGTTCCCGCCGGCAAGGCCGTGCACGTCGTCCTCGACAACTACGCCGCTCACAAGCACGCCAAGGTGCGCCGTTGGCTCGACCGCCACGAGCGCTTCACCTTCCACTTCACCCCCACCTCGTGCTCATGGCTCAACGCGGTGGAAGGCTTCTTCGCCAAACTGTCGAAGCGGCGCCTCAAACGCGGCGTCTTTTGGACTTGCCCCGTTAAAGTGGAGAGTTCCCCTGATGTGAAAGGCGAACTCGATGACGAAGCAGCGACGGTTCACGAAGGAATTTGAGGACGAAGCGGTACGACTGGTGGCGACGTGCGGGCGCACGCAGCGGGAGATAGCGGAGGATCTGGGCGTCGGCTTATCGACGCTGGTGCGCTGGATCAGCCGCAGCCGGGATCGTCTGGCGGAGGCACCCGATCAGGCGCCGCAGGCAGATATGGCTGCCGAGCTGAAGCGCCTGCGGCGGGAGAACGAAATCCTTCGGCAAGAGCGTGACATACTCAAGCGGGCGACCGCTTTTTTCGCCCGGGAGGGAAATCGATGAGATTCCAGCTCATCGATCGGGCGAAGAAGGATTTCCCGGTCCACCGTCTCTGCCGGCTGCTCGGCGTCAGCCAGAGCGGCTATTTCGCCTGGAAGGATCGCTCGGCCAGCCGGCGCCAGCGCGACGACATGGTGATGCTGGCGCATGTCCGTTCCGCGTTCGCGCTGTCGAACGGCACCTACGGCAGCCCGCGGATGACGCGCGAGTTGCAAGATGAAGGCTTCGCCATCGGGCGCCGGCGCACGGCGCGACTGATGCGCGAGAACGGCCTGCGTGGCCGGCAGAAGCGTCGGTTCAAACGCACGACCGACAGCGAGCATAGCTGGCCGGTCGCCCCGAACATCATCGACCAGGACTTTACGGCAACGGCACCCAACCAGAAGTGGGGCGTGGACATCTCGTATGTCTGGACGCGGGAGGGATGGCTCTATCTGGCGGTGGTCATCGACCTCTTCTCCCGCCGCGTGATCGGCTGGGCCGTCGGCGACCGCCTGCACCGCGATCTGGCGCTCGCTGCCCTGCGCAAGGCTCTCGTCATGCGGGTTCCGCCCAAGGGGCTCATTCATCATTCGGACCGCGGCAGCCAATACTGCTCCGTGGACTACCAGGCCGAACTGCGCCGCCACGACATCCGCATCTCCATGTCGGGAAAAGGAAATTGCTTCGACAATGCCATGGTGGAGACGTTCTTCAAGACCATCAAATCCGAACTCGTATGGCGCACCGTCTTCTACACCCGCGCCCAAGCCGAGCAGGCCATTGCCCGCTATATCGACGGCTTCTACAATCCCGTCCGGCGCCATTCCGCGCTCGATTACAGCAGCCCAGCGCAGTTCGAACGAACCGCGTCACGCTGAGAAAATGCCTCTCCACTTTAACGGGGCAAGTCCACTTCCACTCCGTCCTCCAGGCCGCCATCAACCGTTTCCTCGCCGAGCACAACCAGCAGCCAAAGCCCTTCACCTGGACCGCCGATCCCGACAAAATCATCGCCGCCGTCAAGCGCGGGCACCAAACGTTAGATTCCATCCACTAGCACACTCATCAGGCGCCAACAGATCTCTTCCAGCCCTTCTCGCCCATCAGGCCGAAGCCGTCGGCTCCAGCCTTGACCCTGTCCGCGAGGCTGCATAGCCTCCTCGACCAGCGACGTCCGCCGCGCCCTTTTCAACACGGGCAGGAACATCCTCTCTTCGAACCGTCACCCCCGCTACCGGGTGGCAACCGTATCCGCCGCGATCTTCGCGAATATGATGTCGAGTTCAGACGCAAGCGCTTTGAGATCTTCTCCCGCGCCTGCCAGGTACGGCTCGAAGACCGTACTGGGCGTCTTGTAGGCAAGGCTAGCGGTGTTGGCGGGATTTTCGACAACATAAAAGCGGATGGGTGCCTCTATCCCCGCTGGCAGGCTCGCCGCGAGCATGCGGCGCGCGAAGTCGTTTCGATACACCCCCACGACCCGATTGCCCGGAATTGTGGTGCCCTGGGCCTTAGCGCCATCCGACGCGCTCGCGGTGGTGACGATGCCCATCTTGTTCGATTTAACGGCGGCCTCCAGCTTTTCCGAGAGCGCCTGAAACGTCATCTTCGTATCGAAGACCTTCCACCCAGGTCGTTGTTCCAAACCGCCAGCGCGCGCGGGCAGCGCAAGGAGCGTAATGGCTATGCAGGAGAGCAGCAGGCGGTTTGCTATCATAGAGGAACATCCTTCTCTCAGTGTATTCTCAGCTGCGAAGCCTCTGAGCAATTTGCTTCAGACGGACGTCGTCGACCGCCTCAAACGCGGCTTGCGAGAACGTCACCTTCTTGCCGGCCGCTTAAGCTGGATTCCATCAGCAGCGGGCGAGTGCGGACACAGGCAGCGGGCGGCGGAAAAGCCGTCACGGATATTTCTTCATGAGCCAAAACGCCCGTTAGGTCGCTCATTTCTTCATAAAGATCTCCCCATCCAGGATGAATTTGCGATCGGTGGGTGAGACAGCCTTGATGTGCAGGATGCCAGCACCAGTGGCGCCCGAAAACGCGCCGGTGCCGCTGGTCAATTCCCAGAAACCATTGTCGAGCAACTGAGGTTTTCCGTCCAGCCCCGGGACGAACACAGCGCGCACCTGCCATTTGACGTACGCTATGTCGCCGTTGGTCGCCGTCATGACGAGGTAGCCGCGCGGGTCGCCGCCAACGCCGGGAACAATGTCGTGCATTCCATATTCGACGACTTTTGTTCCATTCAGAAGGCCGGTGCCCTTCGCCTCACCTTCACGGCGCACCATAAGAAGGAAGTGCTTGGATCCGTCGTTAAAATCGAGCTGGATCTTTTCCTTCGGCGCCATGATCGCCTCGACCTTGAGGGGCTCGGCAACCGCGATGTTCAACTGCAACACCAAAATTGTCGAGACTGCGAGAAAGATGCGGAAGATGGTCATGATCTCTCCAGGCTGTGGGCACAGATAATCTGTCGCGCGAGCGCGATAGTGCGCGTTCAATGAGCTGCCAGTGAATACTTCTCTGTCGGGTAGGGAAAGGTTACAGCGTCACGAACCTGTGAAGAGTCGGGTCTTCCCGACCGCGAATTGTGCGGTCCTGCGTCACCTGTCCAGGGCAATCCTGATCACTTACCTCCGGCCAGGGTAAGAGCTTGCGGCCCAGAGGGGCGGCAATGCCGATGAGAAGCGCAACCGAACCAATTTGCCAAACCAGCACCATGATGCTGGCATCTGAGACATGCGTCAGCCGCAGAACAGTGGCTGAGTGGGCGGCCGCGGCAAGCGTGCCAAGGGCGACTGTGGTGATCGGTGCGACAGGCGTGCCATTTTGAAGCATGACCTGATAAGCAGGACGGAGACTCGGTTCGTGGCGAATGAAGACGCGCCCCGCCGGCGGGTCCGATGGACCGAACTTAGCAGCAGGGTTTTGTCGGCGATGGCCGGCCCTCCCGCGCGGATTTCATGAAGGATGCGGTCGACGCACGGCTCGAGATGGAAGCCGACGGTCTTGTTCCGCCCGCGATATTCGAGCGCCCGAGGTCGATACCGTCCCGGAGCCAGGCCATCGGCATACTTGGGCCATGTCCCGGGCGGCGGTCGCCTCGCGGGTGCCGGCCTCGATGGTCGGCCCGAGGGCGACCTTCCCCCTGCCCGGACATTCGCACCAGGAGTCGCGGTCGACAATCGAGCCCGGAGAAACCCTGGCCGAGGGATTTCGATATTTGATCCTCGCCGCGGTCGAGCCGGAATCCGAACTCGTCACCTCCTGTTGGTTTGCCTCACGGTATGGCATCTGAATTCCTGTGCCGCCTGCCTCCGATAGCCTTAAGGAGCCGCGTAATAGCGGAGGAGCCGGAGCGCTGCGGGCGATGTCCAGTCCATCTCGCCACTGAAATAGCCGGCCACGCGGCCGTGGCGGTCGATGATGTAGGAGATGGGCATCCCGTAGAGCCTGAACAGCGGCCCCGCGTCGGACCCTTGAGCTTGCGTCAGTTGTCCGCCCGGATCGAGATATGGCGTCAGTTTGCGGACCCCGAGCCGATCGAGAAATGGCTTCACCACCGACGTGCCTGAGCGATCGATGGAGACCGCGACGATCTCGATCTTCTCTTCGCGGAGCATAACCTGGAGTTGCTCCAGTTGCGGGATCTCGCGCCGGCAAGGCGGACACCATGTGGCCCAGAAGCTCAGCAGGACGACGCGGCCGCGGAAGGACGAAAGATCGATCCGCTTACCGTCCATCCGCTCGACGCCCACCGGGGGGAGGACACCGTCCCCCGCGACGATGATGAATTGCGACCGCGCTGTTCGCAGCTCGGGCGGATCATCCTGGAGCGGCGGCATCTGTGCCCCGACGGCGGACGGCCAAATGAGGCTGGCGAGGCAGCCGATGGCCACCCGCCTGTTCATGAGACTTCGCGTGCGCATGGGAAAGCTGTTCCATGTGTTGTGATCAGCGGCCGGCGACAATGCGCCGACCGTGCGGGCGCATGGATCGCCTTCGCATGCGGCGACCGGTCAAAACTGCGTGGTCAAATGGGTGAGCCAAGCGGGGGAAGCCTCCACCAGGGCCGCCTCCAGGCGCTTGTCGAGGCCAGTCAGGATCAGCAGGCCGATGATGAGGAGAAGGGCTCCGAGCACGGACTTGCCGCCTTGGCCGAACTGCAGCAGCCGGTCACGCCAGCGCATCATGGCTTCGCGCGAGAGCATCCCCAGCCCCAGCAGCGGCAGGGCCGCGCCGAGGCCGAAGGCGAGCATGACCAGGGCCACCTCGCCGAGGTTCTCGCCTTTGGCGGCGAGAACGGACGCGGCCCCGAGGGTGGGACCGACGCAGGGGCTCCAGACCGCACCGAGCAAGAGCCCGACGGCGAACTGGCCCTTCAGCCCGGTGGCGGAGAAGCCGCCGAACCGGTCCTGCGCCCAGCCGGACGCCGGGCCTGCCGCCGTCGCCAGCCGCGCCTGGAAGACCGGCACGAGCAAAAAGAGGCCGACAGCCATCAGCAGCACGGCTGCGACGGAGCGAAACACCCCGGCATCGAGACCGACGGAAAAGCCGATGGTCGCGACGAACAGGCCGATGGTGACGAAGGACAAGGCAAGGCCACCCGCCAATGCGACGGACCCCAGCCGGTGTTGCGAGGCCGCCGCTCCCAGAACTAAGGGCAGGATGGGCAGCACGCACGGCGACAGCGTCGACAGGATGCCGGCCAGGAATGCGAGAAAGCTGTCGCCGAAGGTCATGAGCCACGCCTCACCGGGCGAGTGACGATTTAACCAGCGCGGCGATCGAAGCGGGGTTGGTGTCGCCCACCGACCGGGCCGTCTCGGTCTTGCCGCGAAATGCGATCAGGGTGCTCTGGCTTTGCGCCTTGAAGCCCCGAACCACGGGCTTCTGCGTGTCGAAATCCACCTCGAAGATGACCAAAGCCTTGGTCTCCGGCTGCGCGGCCAGGGCATCGATGATCGGCTTTTGCGCCTTGCAGGTGGGACACCAGGGGGCGGAGATCTCCACGAGAATGGGCGCACTCGCCGCCTGGGCAGCCGCAAAGGCCGCCGGGTCGAAGGGCTTGCGCTCCGCGGCGGAAGCGGAGAGGTGCGATCCCAGCAGGACCAGAACGCAGGCAAGGCCGGAAAGCAGTGGGTGCAGTCTTTTCATGAAGGTCCTCCTGAGAAATCGGTGCTTGTTTTTTTGATCGCGTGATCTAAAAAATCAACGACGATCCCCAATGCACGGGTCACGTTTCGAGGAGCACGCGCCGTGGGACGACACCGCGCCTTCGACGAAGAAGAGGTCATCGACGCCGCAGTCGCCGGCTTCTGGCAGAACGGATACGGCGCGACCTCCATCAGGGACCTCGCGGCCCGGATGCAGATGGGCGGAGCGAGCCTTTACAATGCGTTCGGAGACAAGCGGGGCCTGTTTGCCCGCGCGCTCCAGCGCTATCTCGATCTCTCGTCGCGGCGCCGCATGGCTGAGCTCGATGCCGCCGCCGATCCGCTGGCCGCTCTGCACGATTTCTTCGCGAACCTTGTTGCCGGTTCTCTCTCCGATCGCCGCGGCTGCCTCCTCGTGAATGCCACCATGGAGGTCGCGCCCATCGATCCCGAACTCGGCGCGGACATCAGGAACGGTCTCAAGGAAGTGGAGGACGGCTTTCGCCGTACCCTCGAACGGGCGCAGCAGGAGGGTTCCATCGAGGCCGGAGAACGCTGCGAAGATGTCGCCCGGCGTCTCCTGGCGGCGGTCATCTCCATCCGCGTGCTCGCCCGCCTGGGCGAGGATCGTGCGCTCCTGGAGAGCATCGCCCGTTCCGCGCTGCCGCCATTGGAGCGCTGAGATGGCCGATGAGCGATCCGGCCGCCACTCGGAAGGCATCACGATCATGCGTTTTCTCTCCTATGCCCTGGAGGCCGGTATTCCCCGCCGGTCCTTCGTCGTCGCTGCGGTGGTGGGCACCGTCCTCAACCTCATCAACCAGGGTGACGCGATGGTGGGCGGTCGCGCGCTCGACTGGACCAAGATCGCGCTCACATTCATCGTGCCCTATTGCGTCGCTACCTATGGGGCCGTCTCGTACCGCATGCGCCAGGAACGGGACGCCAGCTGCACCGGGGCGCCCCCTCGCTCGCCAAGTCCTGCGACGGAGAGTCAGACGGAAGACGCAACACCTGACGGTTCGTCTCGCGAGCGCGCACCCCGTTACACCGAAGCGGAAATGAAGCGATGACCCCGGCCATGCCTCTGATGCTCGAGGGCATCATCACCTGTCCGCACTGCGGCGCCATCGCGTCGGAGCCGATGCCTGAAGATGCATGCCTTGTTTTTTTAGCGTGCAAGACATGCGGCGTTGTGCTGCGACCCAAGTCGGGCGATTGCTGTGTCTTCTGCTCATATGGTTCGGTGCCCTGTCCCCCGGTGCAAGCGCAGCGGGCCGGTTCGATGGGCGAGGCTCAGAACGAATGCTCAGGGCTTAAACCTAAGCGGGGGCCATGATGGGGGGAGGGAAGCAGCGCGGCCCGGGCGAAACCGAACCGGATGAGGCTGTGGCGCGGCTGCGGGCCGGGGACGAGGACGCTTTCCGCGAACTGGTGCGCAGCCTCAACGGGGCCATGATCAGCTTGGCCCGCACCTTCGTCAAAAGCCGCCCCACCGCCGAGGAGGTGGTTCAGGACACCTGGGTTGCCGTGATCACCGGTCTTTCCGGCTTTGAGGGACGGTCCTCCCTCAAGAGTTGGATCTTCGGCATCCTGGTCAACAAGGCCCGCACGCGCGGCGCGCGCGATGGCCGCATGATCACCTTTTCGGACCTGGGTATGGACGGCGATCCCGCTGTCGATCCCGGTCGTTTCAAACCCAATGGCATGTGGGCTGATCCTCCAGCCTCCTGGTGCGACCTCACCCCCGAGCGCATAGTTGCGGGACGCCAGATGCTGGAGCATGTGCGTGCGGCGCTGGACACCTTGCCCCCGACCCAGCGCAGCGTCATCATCCTGCGCGACGTCGAGGGATTGGAACCGGAGGAGGCCTGCGTGATCCTCGGCGTAAGCGAGGCCAATCAACGCGTGCTCCTCCACCGCGGTCGCGCCCGCCTGCGCCAGGCCATGGAGACGTTGCTCGCTCTGACGGAAATGGCCAGCCCGCCGCGCACAACGCGAAAAGTGTAACAGCAGGATGAATTGCGAGACTGAGAAGGAGCCTCCTCTCGTCCGGTTAGAGAGCCCTAGATCGAATTTCGGAGACGTATCGTGCTGAGTTGCCGCGAAGTGACCGAAAAGGCGAGCGCCTATCTCGATCAGGAGTTGAGCTGGTCGGCACGGGCGCAATTTCGGCTGCATCTGATGATGTGTAAACACTGCCGCAGATATGTCGATCAACTGGCGAAGACGGTGACACTGCTGCGTGAAGCGGGACAGGCGGAGGCGCCGGATCGCGGCACGGAGGACAAGCTCGCAGAGCTGTTCCGCAATGCCGGCGAGCCTCGCCGTTAGAGCGCTTTCAGCAAAAGTGGATTGCGGTTTGCGTCAAGAAAGCGCGTCAAAACAAAAGTCTACAGCACGTTCGGCGAACCGGCGTTCGCCGAACGTGCTGTAGATCGTCTCAGCGGTCTTGGCGCGCTTCTCGAACCGCCGTGATCCAGCCGTCGATATCGACCGGACGCCGCGAGGGAACCTCCAAGTCGGGATCGCCCCACCTGCCTGCGCCTCCGCCGGTTCCGAGCACCGCATCGCGTTCTTGCAGCAGCCGGGCGATCACCGGCTGGTGGAGGGCAATGAAGGCGGCAAGCCACCGGGCGGCAAGGGGTGCTGCTCCCGGATCGGAGAAAGCGAACCGATCAATCAGCGGGATTACCGCATCGGCAGGATAAAGCCACTCGTCCGTCACCCATTGGTTGGTGGTGAACAGTTCAACCGGCACACCTCTGTGATCCATGGAGATCGCCACGAGGTGGCACAATTGCTTGCCGCTGTCATCGGCGTCCGGCCGAGCGAGCGGCGCATCTGGCACGCGCAGCCTCGATCGCTCGACGAAGCAGTGAAAATGGCCGTGCTCGCCGGCTCCGCGGTCTTCGGGTGCGTGGGCATGGTAGAAGAAAAGCGCACCAGTATCGGTGTCGTGTACATCTTCCGCCGGATAGTGGGACCACTGAGTGAAGGGCACTTCCCCGATCAGATCGAGCAGGAAATGTCGCCCCTCATTCACCGTCTCGGACAGCACCGAAAACAAGGTGTCGGCGGCAGTGGCGAGCCGTTCCTGCCGATCGGTCGGCAGCATCGCGAGCATGTCTTCATCCGGATGTGTCATCGGCGTCTCTCGTACGAATGGCTCAGGAGCTGCCGCGGCAGCGCCTGAGCCGATCTGTCATTGCCCCCGCTATTGTGCTGCCGCCCCGATCATGCCGGAGAAGCAGTTCGGATTCACTTCGCGGCGCCACACTTTGCGGCGCAGGGCGCAGACTTCTTGGCCGCGCCGCACTTAGCTGCACCGCACTTGGCGGAGCACGGCGCCTGCGTCTTGCTCGCGCCGCATTTGGCCGAACACGGCGTCTGCTTCTTTCCGGCACCGCATTTGGCCGAGGTTGGCGCACAGGCGGCGAAGGCAGGGCTCACGAGCGCAGGCGCGGCCGCGACCAGCCCTCCCGCCACAACCATCATGGCAAGCGCGCTAGACGTCTTGATTGAAGACATTTCACTTCCCTCTGTTCGGCCGGCTCGATCCCGTCACCGTGCTTCGTCATGAAGCCCGCCGCGCAAGCCCGACATGAGGTGAGTCACGTGGACGCGTTGTCCGTTACAGAGCCACCGTGAAAAACCCCTCCAGACGCAAGTATTTCGCAATGCACGTGCGCGCGGCGTCGCCCGCTGTCACACGGTAGCGTTCACGGTGTCGCGAGCGATGTAACCAGCGAGGAGGTCAGATGACTAATCCATGTGCCGCTCCTTCGGACATGGTGGTTTAGCCGCCGCCCGAATGCTCCAGCGGCACAACAGGATACAAGGAGCCCTCCGTGGTCACCATTTCTTCCCGTCGCAGGACGTTTCTCTCCCTCACCGCAGCCGCCGCCATCGCGGCGATGTCCGGCGTCTTTGGCGGGGCGTTCCCATCACACGCGGCCGAACCGACCAAGGCCACCGTCGAGCTCAATGTCGATCAGACCGGATTGATGCTGCAAGGCTACGACCCCGTCGCCTATTTCACGGACGCCAAGCCGGTGAAGGGATCGGAGCAGATCTCCGCCGAGTATCAAGGCGGCCGATACAATTTCGCCTCGGCCGCACACAAGGACCTGTTCGTGAAGGATCCGGCGAAATACGTGCCGGCCTATGGCGGCTTCTGCGCCATGGGAACCGTTTTCGACAAGAAGCTCGAGGGCGATCCCACATTGTGGAGGGTCGTCGATGGGCGCCTCTATCTGAACGTGAACGGCGACGTGGCGAAGAAGTGGGCCCAGGACGTGCCCGGCAATATCGCCAAGGCGAACGTGGAGTGGCCGAAGATCAAGGATATCCCGGCCAAGGAACTGAACAACAAGTGACGCGTCGCGCGCCACGTATCTTAAACTCTTCATAACCTCGGGAGAAAAACATGTCTGATTCACGCACCATCGCCACCATGACGAGCCTTGCCGGCGCATTGGCCACGGCCGCTCTGCTCCTCGCCCAGCCGGCCGCCGCCCAGGACGTCGCTAAGGAGAAGTGCTTCGGCATCGCCCTCAAGGGGCAGAACGACTGCGCCGCCGGGCCCGGCACCACCTGCGCCGGCACCTCCAAGGTGGACTACCAGGGCAACGCCTGGAAGCTCGTGCCCAAGGGCACCTGCGCGACCATGAAAGTCCCCGGCGATCGCACGGGTTCGCTGGAGGCGCTGACCCGCGACGTTCCCAAGACCTGAGCATTCAGGACCCGAGCATCTGCGCCCTGAACGCGCGCGGAGGAGCTCAGTTGCTCGAACACGCTGCCGCCCCCTTCACGGAGGGGGCGGACGTCGCTTCCGCCCACGCCTGAACACGGAGACCACGATGTCCGCCGACACTCCTGCGTCCTTTCCCGTCTGCGCGCAGGTGCCGCCGCATGCGGGGGTGGGGCTGAAGCCGCAGCATTATCGCGAGATCCTGGCGACTGCGCCGCCCGTGGGCTTCTTCGAGGTGCACGCCGAAAACTACATGGGCGCCGGCGGGCCGCCCTTGCGCCATCTTCAGGCGATCCGCGAATGCTATCCGCTCTCGCTGCATGGCGTCGGCCTGTCCATCGGCGCGGATCGGCCGCTGGACCTCGATCATCTTGGCCATCTGCGGCGGCTGATCGAGCGCTTCGAGCCGGGCCTGTTTTCCGAGCATCTCGCCTGGTCCACGCACGAGGCGGGCTTCCTGAACGATCTCCTGCCGTTGCCTTATACCGACGAGGCCCTGGCCCGCGTCTGCGATCACGTGGATCAGGTCCAGGCGCGCCTCGGCCGGCGCATGCTGCTCGAAAATCCTTCCACCTATGTGGTGTTCGCTGAGAGCACGATCCCGGAGGTGGACTTCCTCGCCGAGATTGCGGCGCGCACCGGCTGCGGCCTGCTCCTCGATGTCGCCAACGTGGCGGTGTCCGCCACCAACCATGGCTATGATCCCATCGCCTATCTCGACGCATTCCCGCTGGCCCATGTGGGTGAGATCCATCTTGCCGGCGCTGCGGAGGCCGTGGACGACGCGGGCGCGCGGCTCCTGATCGATGCTCACGATAGGCCGGTCGCGGCCCCCGTGTGGGATCTCTACGCTTATGTGATCGCGCGCCTCGGCCCCGTGCCGACGCTCATCGAATGGGACAATGACGTGCCCTTGTGGCCGGTTCTGCGTGCCGAGGCCGAACGGGCCGAAGCCGCGATGGCGCGGCTGGCGCCGGCGCGCGCCGGGCAGGGAGGCCGCCATGTCGCCCACGCTCTGTGAGACGCAGCGGGCCTTCGGCGCGGCCCTCCTCGATCCGGACGCTCCTGCGCCGGCCGGCGTGGGGGCGCCTGGCGGGCGGCCGGATGCGCGGCGCTTCGCCGTCTACCGCAACAACGTGATGGTCGGGCTGATCGACGCCCTGTGCGCGCGCTTTCCGGTCTGCGCGCGTCTCGTCGGCGAGGAATTCTTCCGTGCCATGGCGCGCGTCTTTGTCGCCGCCAACAAACCCCGCTCGCCGCTCCTGATGACCTATGGCGACGACTTCCCCGATTTTATCCAGAGCTTCGAGCCTGCGGCAGCTGTCCCTTACCTTGCCGATGTGGCCCGGCTGGAAGTGGCGGTCTCGCAGGCCTACCACGCCGCGGATGCGGTGGCGCTCGATGCCGCGGCGCTCGGGCCCTTGTCGGCCGAGCGTCTCGCCGGGCTGCGGCTGGTTGTTCATCCCTCAGTTCGGCTCGTGCGCTCGGCTTTTCCCGTCGCCTCCATCTGGATGGCGCATCAGCAGGACGGCGCCGTCGAAGGCCCGGACAACTGGCGCCCGGAGGATGTGCTGGTGATCCGCCCGGACGCGGAGGTGCTGATGCATCGCCTGCCGCACGGAGGCTTCGCCTTTCTCGGCCGCCTCCTCGACGGAGGGTCCGTGATCGAAGCCGCCGCGGACGGATATCACGATGCGCCCGATTTCGACGTCGGCGGCACCTTGCAAGCTTTGTTTGCCTTGGGCGCTGTGGTCGGCGTTCTCGATGCCCCTTTCGTGGAGACGAGATCATGAGTGAAACCGCGCTTCCTCTCCTGCCGCGATGCATCGCCCACGCCGATGGCCTGCTGGCGCGGTTTCCCGCCTCGCTCACCCAACTGGCCCTGCGCATCGCGCTGGCCGTCCCGTTCTTCCGGTCGGGGCTGACCAAGTGGGATGGCTTTTTGCATCTGTCCGACAGCGCGGTCTATCTGTTCACGGAGGAGTTCCGGCTGCATCTTTTCGGGCAGGAGGTCGCCTATCCCGCCCCGCAGCTCATGGCTTTCCTGTCGGGGGCGGGGGAGATCGTCCTGCCCATCCTCCTGGTGCTTGGCCTCGGCACGCGGTTCGCCGCGCTCGGCCTCCTCGTGATGACGGCTATCATCCAGCTCACCATTCCCGACGGCTGGGCGAATTTCCATCTGCCCTGGGCGGCCATGGCGCTGGCGGTCATGACCTATGGCCCCGGCCGCGTGTCGCTCGATCACCTCGTCGCCGCGGGCGCGGCGGGCACCCCCCGGCACGCCGCGAACCTTTGAGATCGACTGGCGCGTGTCAGGCGGAAAGGCCACGCGTTTTTATTGAACGATCGTTCTAACTGGCGTAGCGTGTGTCTTGAAGGTGGAGGCATGCCCGCAGAGAAGCAGTTCGACGTCGATAAGGTGCTCGACAAGGCCATGCAGGCGTTCTGGCTTCGTGGTTATGAAGCAACGTCCATGCAGGATTTGGTCGATTGCACGGGCGTCAATCGCGGCAGTCTTTACGCCACCTATGGAGACAAGCACACGCTCTTTCTCGCGGCCCTGCGCATGTATGACGACACCTTGCGCAAGAAGATGCTGGCGGAGCTCGAAGCCCGCTTCGCGCCGCGTGTCACTTGGCACTTAATTATGAGAATTACATATAAACGATTCCAAATGCTTAGGTTGGCACTTAAATTGAGAATTTGCAGTTAATTTGATAATCGCTCTTGATGTTTGCCACTTAATGTGAGAATCAGGCTTACGGAGTTTTTCACTCGCGAGCCTCTATGAGCGACCCATTTCCCGACGAAATTGATGAGGCGCTTTGGGATGAAGCGTGCCGGCGTGCGGATGCGATTCGTGGCTTTCTAAGGCGCCACCCCGGCCGCACTACGGCCGGAAATGTTGCGGGACTCGCGGCCGAACTCGGCCTTAGCCAAGCTACAGCTTACCGCATGGTCAAGCTGTTCCGCGCTGGCGGAACCGTCCTGTCGCTTGTGGACCGCAAACGCGGGCGGCCGGAGGGTCATCGCACCCTGGATGAGAAGCGTGAGGAAATCGTTCGGAGGACCATCAACGCGCTCTACCTGAAGCGGACACGACCGACGGTCTCGCAGCTGGTCCGGGACGTGCAGACGAACTGCATGTCGGCGGGGCTGAAGCCGCCGCATCGCAGAACGATCGTCGCTCGCCTTGAGGACATAGACCTCCAGAAGCGTGCCAAGCGACGCGGCGAACAGAAGATCGTCAAGGCGACAACGGCCGTTCCCGGAGCGTTCGGTGCCTCCCGCCCCCTCGAGGTGGTCCAGATCGACCATACCAAGGCCGATGTATTCGTTGTTGACGAGGAGACCCGGCAGCCGATCGGCCGGCCGTGGCTGACCTTGGCGATGGACATCTGCAGTCGGATAGTCACCGGGTTCTATCTCACCATGGACGCACCGTCGCGGCTGTCGACCAGCCTGTGCCTCTTGCATTCCGTCTTCGATAAGTCGGCATGGTTGAGAGAACGCGAGATCAGTGAGCCGTGGCCCGTGGCTGGCCTGCCGAACACGGTACATGTCGACAACGGACCCGACTTCCGAAGTCGAGCATTCAAGAGAGGTTGTGAGGATGCCGGGATGGCAATCGAATGGCGGCCGCCGGGCGAGCCGCGCTTCGGCGGTCACATCGAGCGTCTGATCGGCACGCAGATGGGAAAGCTGCACCTGCTGCCCGGGACAACATTCAGCAACGAACAGGAGCTCGGCGAATACAACTCAAAGCGGCACGCAGCGCTGACGTTGAGGGAACTCGAGCGCTACATCGCCCTCGATATCGTCGGCTCCTACCATCAGTCGATCCACAGCTCCCTGAGCCGCCCGCCGATTGCGGTCTGGCGGGAGCACGAAGGCGAGATCCCGCTTCGACTGCCACAGGATCGGCTCCGCTTCTGGCTGACCTTCCTGCCTGAGCAGGAGCGCACCTTGCGGCCGGCCGGGATTCATCTGTTCGGCCTGCGCTACTGGTCGGCAGCGCTCACCGCCGACGTCGGGCGTTCTGAGCGCCGGCTGCTTGTGAAGTACGATCCGCGCGACCTGGCGCGCATCTTCGTTCGACGGCCATCAGGAAACTTTGTGGAAGCCCGTTATGCCGACGTCACCCTGCCCTCGATAACCCTGCACGAGGCGCTGACCGCCCGACGCACCCTGCTGGCGAAAGGCCGCCGTGAAGTCGACACCCGCGCCATCGTCCGCACCGCGTTGGTGCAGCGAGAACTGGTCGACGCCGCGACCAGAAAGACGGCGGCGGCGCGCCGCGGCAAGGCTTCGTCAAAATCGAAGGTGGACGATCGGGGATGGGGCTCGCTCCGCGGTGTCGACTCCAGCAAACCTGTACCCTTTGTTGAGGATACGGATTGAGCTGGAGTGAATATGAACGATGAAGTCTCCCACCTGACCGCCAGCGCAGCAGCACTGCTTGCCGAAACTGACGAGCGACGCATTCGAGCGATACGATCACGCCGCTGGGTTCTCTACCCGCGCGCCAAGCAGGCGCTCGACCGGCTGAGTGGCCTCCTCGACCATCCGCGAGGCACGCGCATGCCCTCGGTCGCGATCTATGGCGACAGCGGCATGGGAAAGACCATGATTATGAAGCGGTTCCGGGACGAGCACCCGCCGAGCTTCAATCCGCTGACGGGCACGCTAAAGACACCGGTCCTGGCCATGGAAATGACCAGCCGTCCCGGCGAGCGACGGTTCTACTCCGAACTACTTACCCTTCTCGGCGCGCCGCAACGGCCTCGCGCCGACATCGCCCAGATGGAACAGGCGGCGTTGCGGATCATGGAAGCGATCGGCGTGCAGGTGCTGGTCATCGACGAGGTGCACAACATCCTCGCCGGATCCTACCGCGAGCAACGCATCGTCCTGAATACGCTCCGCTTCCTCAGCAACCGTCTGCAGATCTCCCTGGTCTGCTCCGGTGTCAACGAGGCGCGGGAGGCCATCAGTGGTGACGTCCAGCTTGCGCGCCGGTTCGAGCAGTTCACCTTGAGCCGGTGGGCTGCAAACGAACAGTTCGAGACCCTGGTGGCCTCGATCCTGCGCAACACGCCGCTGCGTCGACCCTCGGTGCTTACGCCGAAATCGCTGCGACGGATCCTGCAGATCACAGAGGGTATCACCGCCAGCATCTTCCACGTGATCAACAGCCTGGCCGTCGAAGCTATCGAGAGCGGCCGCGAGCACATCAACGACGAAGCCGTTGAGAACTGGGAACCAGAGTTCGATGCCGAGGCGGCATTCGCATGATTGAGAACCCACCGCCACGGCTGTTGCCGGTGTGCTTGCCGCCCCATTCTGATGAACTCCTGTCCTCCTGGATCAGTCGCCATGCCGCCTTCTACGCGGTCCCTCCGCTTGTCATGCTTCGGCATTGCCTGCCGGAGGCCTCCGCGTTGCGCGCGGCCGATCTCCATCTGAGCAGTGATCAGGAAATCCGCCTGGCCAACATATTCGGCACCGAACCGGCCGTGGTGCATCGAATGATCTTCACAAATGTCGCGCAATCATCGCGTCGGCTCATCGCCACGCGGCCAACGCAGGTCTGCACGAGCTGCAGCCGGGGACATGCGGAACCGGCGCCGATCCTGCGAAGCCAGCTTTTGGGGTGGCGTATTACGTGCGCTTTGTGTGGAAACCAACTCCGGGATGCCGGCGGTCGCGAACTCGCCTCCCCTTTCCGGCAACATCGCGTTGCGGCCGTTCATGGCGAAAGGCTGCTCGACGATGAAGCCGAACGGGGTATCGGAACCTGGACATCACCAGCCGACATTGCTCGGCTTCTCCTGATGCGACGCGTTCCAACGCTTGTACCCCGCGAGCACGACCTCTGGCGCTTCCGGCTGCTCGGCGCAGTCATCCCCGATCTCGACCATGTCATCGCCGAGCGACAGGAGAACCTGCCTACACCTGCAAAGCCGATCCTGCCGCTCCACCTGCGGCCGGCTCTGCTCGCCGGCGTTGCCATCGTCGAGCGTGCCGGACCGGAGATGCTCCGGATGCTACGGGGGCACATGATGGGTGACAACAGGGTCCGGTTCACTGACGCCACCGAGAACATGATAGCCCGAGGTCGTAAGTGGAAAGCTTCATCGCAGATGCACTTAATTTGAGAATCATGCAGCAATGATTCTCACAATTAGGTGCCAAGCTTGAGCCTAACCGGCACATTCTTACAATTAAGTGCCAAGCGACACAATCCATTACCCTGCGCCCCTTCGGTTCAACCAAGGACCTCGACTGCATGACATCCGGGTCAGCGCTGCTGCGCTGGGTCGCGTCCGGATCATTTGATCGCGCCACTGGTATCGAAGACGGCGCCATGCAGGCGCATCAGTTGGTCCGCGCGATCAGGGTGCTTTTCGAAAAGCTGGCCGGACATCTCGGCAAGGTCGGTCGGAAGCACGCGGTCGAACAGCGCATAGCAGATCTCGCCGTTGTTGTGGCGCGAGCGATAGGCGAGACCGTCGAGGCCCGAATAGTCGTCGTGGAGAGCCAGCGCCAGCGCGCGGGAGGGGCCGTAGTCATCGGTCGCGCTGATCGAGGCGTCGACGCCATGATAGAGCAAGCCCTCATCCATGATCTTCGCGAGCACGAACGGGCGCTGCAGGCGCAGAGGCGTCCACATGCGCTCGTCGACGAAGGCACGCTTTACGATCCTGTTTCCCGGGCGTCGAAGGACAGTTTCAACAAATGCGCCTTCGAGGCGCTGCGCGGCATAGAGCACGCGATACTGGCCGGCGGGTGCGTCGAAGCGATTCTGGGGCGGGGCTCCCGAGTCTGGGCCGAAAAAGACCGCGCCCTGGGACTTGCGATGGACGCGCACGACGACGTCCCCTGCGTCGAGGACCACCGACCGCAAGCCTGATGGAAAACGGGGTGTCGGCGCCGACGGAATTGGCACGTCTCAGTCCTCGCCGGCGTCGAGATAGGCCCTGGCAGAGGCGGCGACCTCATCGATACGCCCCTCAGCGAGGACCCGGCCGGGCGTGTCGGCCAGGTTCGGGTCCCTGTCGAGGAGAAACTGCAGCGCCGACCAGCGACCCGCACCGGACTTGTCGAAGAGAGCGACGATCTTCGAGAGCCCGTCGACGATGCGCGCATCGCCTTGCTCGGTGACGAACTGGAATTTCGGCAGGGTCAGCTCGTTGTCGCGCATCATCCCGAGCGCCGATCCGGACTTGACGCGCTTGTGCAATGCCTGCCGGCTGACGCCCAGCAGCTTTGCCCCTTCGGTCAGGGAGATGCCGCCACCTGCCCGATCGAGCAGAGCCTCGCTGATGTCGGCGAAGCGCTGCTTGTCCGAGGTCTCGATCTGCGGCGAGGTCGCCTCGACCTCGGCGAGAAGGTCGGCCGACAGCCTGAACTGGTCGATCGCGAGATCGACATGCTTGGCGAGCTCGGAAAAAGCGCGCGGACGGTCGTAGCGACACAGTCGAAGGAGCTCGGTGCGCGCGGGCGTCAGGTCGCTGAGTATGACGAAGGCGTCAATCGCGAGCCGTTCGGCGCGCGGGGTCGGCCGCCAATGATGGACAAGCGCGTTTCGGACCTCCTTCGACACGACCAAGCAATCGTCGACGATGTGTCGATACCAGGAATGCTGCGCCTTCTGCGGGTGCCGCGTCCCGTGTCGACGCTTGGGGAAGTCGAAGTCGGTGACGGCCGCCTCATGGAAGGCGGCGCTCATCAGCAATGCAGCGCTGTGGATCCGGACATTGAAGACCGCCACAAGCTGCAGGGTCGGGCTGACGGAAAGGTCCGATGTCGGCCAGGACGTTTGCCCAGTTATCAGATGGCGCCAGTTGTCCTCGTGGGTGCGATGGCGGAAATCATGGTGTGCGGCCCAAAGCTGCCGGCCGACGTCCATCGCCCATGCCTCTGCAGCTTCCGACGGCGCGACGCCACCCACCAGAGAGCTCATGGCACCCTCGATCGCGCCGCGGCGCGATGATTGGAGGATCAGCTCCGATAGGAACTCGGAAAGGCTCTGTCCCGCGTCCTTCGCGCGCTGCTCTGCGACCGCGCGCACTACTGGATCGAGCTCGCTCGCCATTGTTGCTGGATCGACCATAGAGGCATCCCCGGGACTGCCCGGGTCGTCCGGACCACTGGTTGATAAGACAGGTTGATATATACGTGGCACCGCCCGAACTATCAACCCTCCGATAGGAGGCCCAGCGCGGCCCTTCCGGCGGATCTTATCGATATGGCCGTAGGGATCGATGATGTCGTGCGGCCGGGCGCCCTTCGACAATCCTCACAAATCGGACGTCGGCGATCCGGCGGATCCTGTTACGAATGAAAATTTGGCTGAACTATGTTCTTTGACCCGCGACGAGCTAGGGTCAGGACATCGTTGATCACAGCCAGAAAATGACGGTGGCGGCGAGCGCGATGGCGAGAAAGGAGGCGCCCGGGCGCGCGATTTTCCCCCCGGCGCCGGTGCGCCAAGCCATAGGATGGCGATCATCGATGATGATGGGAATCACCATGGTGTGCCAACGCCTTTTCTCCGCCCTGTCCGGCCTCGTCCTCTCCGGCCTCGCCTGCTTCGCAACCGCCCCGCTGCTCGCGCCCCCGGCCGGGGCGCAGGCCATCACCTGCCCCGGCCCCGGCGGAGCCACCGGCGCTCGGCAATGCCGCTACCGCTTCGATGCCGCCACCTATTATCCCACCCCCGAGGGCGGCCCGTGGGTCCATGTGGACCTGCTCAGCATGACCCAGGAGCGCCTCCAGGCGCTGCGCGACGGCACCGCCAACGAGCCGGTGTTCCCCGGCGCCGGCGCGCCCCTGCTGCCGCCGTTCGGCATCGTGCATGCCTATATCTGCCTGAGCAGCAGCCCCTCGCCCGCCAACAGCTGCCCGAACAACGGCACGCTGGGCGCCAGCGGCACCACCTCCGGCGGCACCAGCTGGAGCATTCCGGAGCAGTTGCAGGACAAGCTGGCCCTGGTGCGAGCGGCGGGCCTGAAGGTCATCCTGCGCTTCATCTATAATTTCGGCCCGACGACCAGCATCTATGATGCCGGCGACAGCACCTGCGGCGCCAACAGCGGGCCGCCCGACCGCTTCATCTCCGACATCCTCACCGACATGCAGGCGGTCTCCACCGTGGTGCTGGAGAATGCGGACGTGATCTATGCGCTGGAGGCCGGCTTCATCGGCTACTGGGGCGAATGGCACAATTCGTCCTGTAGCGAGAATGCGACGCCGGACGCCCACAACATCTTCCTCGACCAGTTCCGGGGCACGTTCCAGTCGCGGCTCAATCTGGAGGTGCGCTATCCTTATGTCCTGCTCGACTATGCCAAGCACAAGGGCAGCGCGCGGCCGAACTACAAGGCGCTCGGCCTCGGCATCCATAACGATGCCTTCGCCTCCAGCCCCGACGACCTCGGCACCTTCACGGCGAAGGAGGGCTATTCCTCCGGCGAGCTCCGGGCGGCGGCCCAGGCCGCCGGCGCCGCGCTGACCACCACCGGCGAGTTCGCGCGGCACTATCCCACGCGCCAGGGCTGCCGGCCCTTCGTCCCCTACGCCCGGCGCTATGCGCTCACCAGCCAGAACATCCAGAGCATCCCCCTGGTGCCGGAGGGCTGGTACGACAGCAAGCCGCCCTGCTATGCGCGTGTCATCCGCTCGATCGGCCCGCATCTCGCTTTGGACCGGGCGGCCTTCTCCCCGGCCGGCATGGCGCCGGGCCTTGGGCTGACGGTCCGCGTGAGCCTGAAGAACTTCGGCATGAGCCGTTTCGCGCGCAACCGGCCGATCCTGCTCTATGCGCGCAAGACGACCGGCGGCGCCCCGTTCCAGATCGGCAAGCTGGACGGGGACCTCACCCGGCTTCGGCCGAACGGCGCCGCGCCGCTGCTGCTGGCCGGCAGGGCGCGGTTTCCCGGCCGCGGCACCTACGACCTGCTGCTCCGGCTGCCCGACCCGCACCCGAGGCTGGCGGGACGGGACGACTATGCGCTGCCGGTGGAGAATGTGGGGGTGGGCACTGTCCTTCCCGGCTACGGCCTGCTGGGGCGGATCACCTATTAGGCGGGGGGGGTAGTGCGATGGGGGCCGGCGGCGCGGTGCTCCACCAAGGCGTCCCGCAGGGCCGTGGCCAGATCCTCCTGGCGCGGCCTCGGCCGTCGGCGCGTCACCGCGTCCGGCTACTGAAAGAAGGGCGACATCGACTTCCGCGATCTCGAAGGAGATCAGTGGTAGACGCCACCATCGCCATTCCCCTGTTCCTCATTCTACTCGGCCTCACCGCCTTCTTCAACCTCGCGGAGATGGCGCTGGAAGGCTCCAACGCCTCATCCTGCACATCCTCGGCATCCGCCCCGGAAGCGAGGACGCCGTCACCCAGGGAGAGATCCGCCGCATCCTCTCCGAAGGGGTGAGCGCGGGCACGCTCCTCTCATTCGAGCGCTCCATGATGGAGCATGGGCTCGACCTTATCCAGACCCCGCGGCTCGGCATGGACGGGGACACGCTGAAGGCGGCCGTCCTCGCCATGACGGCCTCACGCCTGCCCGTCACCGAGGCCACGGATCTCGACCGGCTGGTGGGCATCGTCTCGCGCGCCGACGTGCTCACCGCCCTGGCGCGGGGCGAGACGGTGGACGTCGCCGCGCTGACGATGTCGGGGCCATTCGCCTCACCGTGACCCCACCGCCTGAGCGTGGCGGCGAAATTGAAGCCATTTGCTTTACACTACTCTTCCACGTGTTTCCTACCGCAAAGGGAATACGGCTCCTGGGTGTGACGCTGTCATCCCTCGGGGAAGGCCCATCAAACGGCACCGGACAGCCTCGGTTGGAAATCGGGCTGGCCGCCCCTACTGACCAAAGTTTCCATATAAATTATGGTCAGCGACTAGAGCGCATTGCTGCTGACCAAAATTTGTATATAATTTGCGGCCAGAACGCGAACCGCTATGCCTGATCCCACATCCGACACGCTCCGCCGCATCCGCCAACGCATCGCCGAGGCAGCGCCCTCGGGTGTCTGGTCGCGCGCCGATTTCCTCGATATCGGGACCCCCAACGCCGTCGAGAAGGCACTACAAAGGCTCACCCGTCGAGGCGACATCCGTCGTCCGTACCGTGGCCTCTATGACAAACCGGGCACGAGTAAGCTGACCGGCAAGATGGTCTTCCCGCCGCGGGCTTCATTCATCGACGCGATCGCCCGGCGCGACAAGCTACGCGTGCTTGTCGATGGCATGACCGCCGCCAATGACCTGGGCCTGACCACAGCCACACCCGCACGCTCAACGATCTATGCCGATACCTATCCGCGGACGATCGAGATCGAGGCCAATGCCGGCGATCCGCACGCAACGAAGCCGGTCATCTACAAACTGGATTTCAAACGGATCTCGGCAAAGACGGCCTTCTGGGCCGGACGGCCGGCCATGCGCGTAATTCAGGCGCTGAATTGGTTTCGAGACGAGAAATCCAATCTCGATACCGTTGTGAATGGCATCGCTCGCCATCTGGAACGGAATCCCAATCGCCAGATGATCCTCCAAGACCTGCGCGAAAACATCAGCGCGATCCCAGCCTGGATGTATCCGTTGGTAGCCAGCATAACTAGCGCACTACTCCTCTCGGATCGCGACGGCGGGCCGACGGAGCGAGAGAACTCCGAGGGCGCACATGCATCAGACGTTCATTGAAATCCTTCGGTCCACCGTCGACGAGCGCCGCACTCTCTATTCAACCGCCGCCGCAGAACTGGAAACCCGAGCCGAGAACATCGAGAAGGACCTCTATGTCTGCTGGGTGCTCGACTTCCTGTTCAATAGGCGCCCCACCGATCCCATCGGTCTCTACTTCAAGGGCGGCACCAGCCTCAGCAAGGCATATGGCCTGATCCGGCGCTTTTCCGAAGATATTGACATCGGCATCTACAAAGCCGACTTGAAGGTGCCGCTCGAGGCGGACATAGCCGCCCTCCCCTCCGTGACGCAGCAACAGAAGACCTTGGCCGAGCAGGTCGACGAGGCCGCACGCCAATATATTTCCGGCCCATTCAAGGAGCTGTTGGCCAAGGAAATCACTGCCGTCGAAGAAGAAGCCGGCCAAGGCGGCCATTTCTCTCTCGGCTTCGGCTACGACGCCTACCGAAGAAGGGAAGCGCTCGACATTCTGGTCATCGGCTACAAGAGCGTGTTTGATACCAGCGGCGGCTATATCGAGGCAGCGGTGCGTATCGAAGGCGGCGCCCGCCCCGATCCCATCCCGGCCGAGCCTCGGGAGATCGTGCCTTACATCGCATCGGAAATGAGACCGGGACTCGATCTCACGGTTCGCGGCGTCACAACCGTCAAGCCGGAACGGACCTTTTGGGAAAAGGTCCTCATCCTCCATGCGATGACAGAGACGACCGAGAAGCGAAATCTCGAAGCAAACCCGGAGCGGAAGGCACCCGATCTCAATCGGTACTCACGCCACTACTATGACGTCCACCAGATATGGACCCATCCTGACTATGGGGTAGCGACCGCAAACATGCGGGATCTCGCTGAAGCCAGCCGGAGGCACAAGGAGCTGATGTTTCGTGCGCCGGACCATCGGTATGATCGCGCCGTTCCAGGCAGCTATCGGCTTGTACCGACTGAGGCCATGCGGAAGAATCTGGCCGCCGACTACGATCGTATGTCCGCCATGATCTTCGGTGAAGCACCCACCTTCGACGACGTGATGGCGAGCATTGAAGCGCTCGAACACTTTCTAAATGTGGCGGCTGATGTGATGGTGAATCCTGACGGCTACGCCGACGACTGAGCCTGATCGTCCTTGAGTCCGAATGCTTGAGCCGGATGGTGGTTATATGCTCGAAGCGTCAGTTTCGACATACATGCTGTGGATCGCAGAGCAGCATTAGTACCTTAGACGGCGTCAATACGATAGAATTCCGACCAGGTTTCTCACTTTGCAGATGGGCATCTTCCTATGCCATTTCGATTTATTCATACTGCGGACTTGCATCTCGATTCACCGTTGCGCTCTCTAGCGCTGCGCAACAGTGACGTCGCGGAGCTGATCGGGGATGCGACTCGCCGGGCGCTCGTGGGGGTTGTCGATATTTGTATCGACGAACAGGTAGACGCTCTGATCATTGCGGGCGACCTCTACGACGGTGATCAAACGTCGATGAAAACTGCCCGATTTCTGGCCAGTCAGATGCAGCGGCTTCATGAGGCCGGCATCGCTACCTTCGTCATTCGAGGCAATCATGACGCCCTGTCGCGCATAACGCCGGAACTGATTCTGCCACCATCGGTCACCGTGTTCGGCGGCCGCTCACACGCCATAGACCTTGCTTACGGCGATCTGGCTCTGTCGATTCATGGCTTGAGCTTCGCCAAGCCCCACGCTCCCGAGAGCTTGCTGGAAAAATATCGGCGCCCCGCCCCCGATACGATCAATATCGGTATCATGCATACGAGCGTAGCAGGTGCACCGGGACACGACCTCTATGCACCGTGTAAGGCGTCGGACCTGCATAGCTGGGGATTTGACTATTGGGCTCTCGGACATGTCCATGTTCGGGCGCGACACGCCGGCGAGCGCGTGGTGATCATGCCGGGGATGCCACAAGGCCGGGACGTCAACGAGGGCGGCGAGAAGACTGTCACGCTTGTCACGATCAACGACGATCGAAGCCTCACTGTCGAGGAACGCGCCACGAGCATTGCACAGTTCGAACGTGTCTCGGTCGATCTGTCTTCAGCCCAGACTTGGCGCGAGACGGTTGAGCTCATTGAGGAAGGCATGGCTGTGGTTCGCGACCGAACACGATCGGAGCATCTTGTCGGCCGGCTGCGATTGACTGGAGCAACGCCTCTCTCATGGCGATTGCGCCGCGACCGCGATCTGCTCACTGCGGAGATCGAACAGCGTGTGGAAGGTCTCGGCAAGACCTGGATCGAAAAGATCGAGATCGTCACCACTGTCCCGATTAGCACGCCGGTCGGAAGTGCTGCCGCCGACCCCGTCCTGGAGCTCGGCGAGCTGATGCGCGACGACATCATTCACCAGCACGGCGTGCGCGAGGCCGTGCGGGATATCGTCAAAGAACTCCGCGAGGACCTGCCGCCCGAAGCGCGCGGCTTCAGCGGTGATGATGAAACCGCGTTCGAAGCCCTGATCGACCAGCTGCTTTCGGAGGGCAGTGAGGACATGCTGGCTCGGCTGAAGCCGGAAGCATCGGAGATCAGCTGATGCGTCTGCGCCGGCTCGATCTCACCCGTTACGGCAAATTCACGGATTATTCGGTCGATTTCGGGGAGCATCCGCCGGGAACCCCGGACCTGCACATTGTCTACGGCTTGAACGAGGCAGGTAAGTCGACCGCTCTTTCGGGCTATCTCGATGTTCTCTTCGGGATTGAAGAGCGCACCCGCTATGGCTTCCTCCATCAAGGCAAGGCGATGGAGATCGGAGCCTGCCTCGAGTTCGATGGCCACGCCCATGGATTCAAACGGATCAAGCAGCGCAGCAATTCCCTGCTGAATGAGCACGGGCAACCGGTGAACGAGGCGATCCTGAGCGTCCCGCTCGCCGGGCTGACGCGTGACGCCTATCGCATGATGTTTTCGCTTGACGATCAGACGCTAGAAGATGGCGGCAACGCCATTCTTGAAAGCAAGGGCGATTTGGGGGAGCTGCTGTTTTCAGCGAGTGCGGGCCTGGCGGGCATCAATTCCATTCTCGAGAACGCGGTCGCTGAAGCAGACGGCATTTTCCGAAAGCGCGCGAGTTCGACGAAGATCGCCGGTCTCAAGCGCCAGATTGCGGACCTCAAATCCCAGCGGGACGGCATCGACATACAGGCATCAGCCTATAGGACGCTGAGGACAGCGCTTGAGCAGGCAGAGGCGGCATATGACGTCGTTATGAAGGAGATCGGCGCTACGAAGGCGCGCCAGGACGAGATCGCGCGCGTCCTGCGAGCCTACCCTCTGGCGGCCGAATACCGACAGACACACGAGGAACTCGCGGAATACAAGGATCTCCCGCATCCCCCGGATGAGTGGGCGGCGGCACTTCCCGACCACATTGTTGAGGAGACGCGGCTTCAAACTCAACTGGCCGGGCTCCGGCAACGCGAACGGAAGATTCGAGAGGACCTTGAAGGACTGGTGGCTGATGAGCGTCTTCTTGCGATGGGGGACCGTCTTGATCAACTGGCGGATAGAGCTGCACGTTATACGACCGCTGAGGAAGACCTGCCCAAACGAAAAGATTCGCTGTTTGAATGGATCCGCAAGATCGATTTGATCCTCGCGACCCTGGGACAGTCGGATGTCGATGACCCCAAGATGCTGCTTATACCAGCCGCCACGATCGGGACGCTGCGTGATCTGATTGCTGAGAAGTCCGGCATCGATGTCGCACACCAGTCGGCCGAGAAGGAATATGAAGCTTCCCGGCAAGCCTTGGAAAAAGAGCAGCGCGCCAGGCAGGCGCTCAGCGGCCACGGCACCGCGATCGATGCCGGTAAGATCGCACAGCTTCAATCGGTGCTGAGCCGCTTGCGTGACGGCAATCTTGCGGCCGAGCTCCGTCTTGCCGAGCGCGGCATTCCCGACAAGAGGCGAGCTTTTGACGATGCTGTCAGTGGGCTGCATCCCTGGACCGGCGATGGCGACGCTCTTCGACGGGTCCCGCCGCCCCCTGCCGATCGTCTTGAAGCCTGGAAATCGACGCTCACCGGGATCGAGAAGCGTCGCTCGCAGATCGTCGAACGGGAGAGCGAGCTCTTAACAAGGCAGAAGGAGGATGTGGCGAGGATTGCTGCCCTGCGTGAAGCTGCCAGCATCATGGATGATGAGGGGGCGAAGGCTGCCCTCCTCGAGCGGGACGAAGCGTGGACACACCATCTATCTGACCTGAATCGGGAGACGGCTGATCGTTTCGAGAACAGGATGCGAAAGACTGATGCGGTCGCTGCCGCCCGTCTTACTCGCGCCAAGGAACTCGAAGAGATGCGATCCCTGACAGCAGGGCTGGCAGTGACCAAGGCGAGCGTCGATCGACAACGCCAGATGCTGCGCGAGGCCGATGAGGAACTGGAGATCTTGCGGCAAGAAATCCGCTCGGAGGCGTCGCCCGAAATCGAGTTGCGTGCCGACGCGCCCGTGGGTACATGGCTGGCACGCGTTAGCCAGTGGGCGGAGAACCGCATTTCGGCCCTGGCTGCGTGGGATGATGTGCGTCGCGCCAACAGCGACGCCGAAGAAGCCAAGGCTGCGCTCGCGACGGAGCAGGATTCCCTCGCCAATACGCTGATCACCGTCGGAATCAATGTCGATGGGCTGGGCTTGGCAGCGCTAATGCAAGCGGCCGACAATGTCCTCGCGGACCATGCTGCACTCCAAACCAAACGGACGGAGGCGGACAAACGCCTCGGTGACCTTGAAGCAGCCAAAGCTCAACGAAAGAAGGCGCTCGAGGAGGCCGTCACCGCATTCGACGAGTGGCAGCGTGCTTGGACGGCCGTCCTCGCGACCACGTGGTTCGCTGACCGACAAGGCAGCGTTGGCGCCGTGCGGGAACTTCTCGACGCAATTGCCGATCTCCCCGAAGCGCTACGCGAGCAGGATGATCTGCAACATCGCATCGATGCGATGGAGTCCAATCGACAGGTCTTCGCCGATGCGGTCAGGCAACTACAAGACGCCCTTGGCGATGCATTTGACGGCAAGGAGCCGCTCGTCGCTGCCAAGGCACTGATTCGAAGGCACGAGGAAGCCAAGCAGGTCGAAACGAAACGACAGGAACGGGGCCAGGCCTTGGCCGATCTCGCGATCGAACGCGAGCAGCTGGAAGGCGAGATTGCGATCCATACGGCACGCAAGAAGGAATTGACTGCGTTCTTCGACGTCGATGCGCTTGGGGATGTTCGGCAGGCTCTGGAGCGCTGCCGTAACAGGGATGAGCTGGTCGATCAACAATGCAAGCTCGCTCGGCAGATCACCGGTGACATGCAGGTGCAATCGCTGGAGGAAGCACTGGCCGGGCTCGCCGATGCCGACCTGGCAGAACTGCGGCGGGAGCAGGCCGAGTTCGCAATGCGTCTTGAAGACCTGGACGAGCGAGCGAAGAACCTGTTCGCAGACAAGGCACGTGCCACCGATCGCCTGACCGCCATCGGCGGCGATGATGCAGCTGCACGCCTTGACGCGAACCGGCGCACACTGCTTCTGGAAATGGAGGATCTGGCGCTCCGCTATCTTCGCCTCAGAAGCGGAAGCCTTGTCGCCGAGCGCGGCATTCGCGCCTATCGAGACAAACACCGCAGCGCGATGATGAATCGGGCATCCGAAGCGTTCCGGCTGATCACCCGCGACGAGTATACCGGCCTCGCCACGCGGCCCGACAAGGATCGCGAAGCGCTCATTGGGTTGTCACGGCATGGCGGCTCCAAGCTCGCGGTTGAAATGTCCAAGGGCACGCAGTTTCAGCTGTACTTGGCCTTGCGCCTGGCCGGATATGAGGAGTTCGCGGCGGCGCGGCCTTCGGTCCCCTTCATTGCCGACGACATCATGGAAACCTTTGACGAACCACGATCGGAGGAAGTGTTTCGGCTGTTCGGGCAAATGGCGCAGGTCGGTCAGGTTGTCTATTTAACGCACCATCGTCATCTCTGCGAAATCGCTGCTCAGGTGGTGCCGCAAACGAAAATTCATGAGATCGCGTAGACTTCCGAAATGGAAGCGCGGTCGATAGCTCCGTGACACGCCAGTCCCTGCACTCGCCTCCTCATTCGGATCAAGATAAAAAATGCCGACTGAGGTCGCCGACCTCTTAGGGCTCGACCTTGTAAGTTACGGGCATGGTACCCATCCGGCGAGGCTTGCGATTACCCACAAGTCGGCGAGACAGCGTCCAGTGTTTTTGCGAACCCAAAGTTCTTGAACAGGAGGAATCGGTTGTGATTCCTGTGTGAGCACCTGATGCTTCGGAGGTGCTCGATGAAGG
>Ga0255338_1000997_pt1 | contig 63454 bp, 66 predicted proteins | sample MeOH1_35cm_T4_19_FD_203715 | JGI IMG/M metagenome (GOLD analysis project Ga0255338, IMG submission 203715) | Sandy soil microbial communities from University of British Columbia, Vancouver, Canada - MeOH1_35cm_T4_195 | ecosystem: Engineered > Artificial ecosystem > Sand microcosm > Unclassified ... | reverse complement strand
ACCACCAACTGCAGTAGCTATAACAGGAGTACCGCACGCTTGTGCTTCAAGGGCGACAAGTCCAAATGACTCGCTATAACTTGGAACGCAGACCAGGTCAGCTGCTCGGTACCAGTTTGGAAGGTCTGTACGTGGCAATGGCGGTAAGAAACGAATGACATCGGAGAGGTTGAGCCAATTGGCTAATTCTTTCAAACGCTCCACTTCTCCAATGCCATTTCCAGATGCGCCACCAATGATGAAGACAATGAGTTTGGCTCGAAGATGCGGAGAGTGCGAAAGCATTTCAGCGGTTGCGCGGATGAGAAGTTCTGGACCCTTGTGGGGCTGAATCCGTCCGACAAATGTCACTACATGGGCGTCTTGCGGGATCTGCAGAAGTGCTCGTGCGCTCAACTTTCCACTGCCTGGAGTAAATGTATACAAGTCCACGCCAGGAGTGACAACGTGAACAATGTCAGGGCATGCGCCGTATAAAGAAACCAGGCTCGCCGCCTCCGCGTCTGTGTTTGCGATCAGCGCACTTGAGGAAGCAACAACATCGGTCTCGCCCACAACGCGTACTTCTGGCTCTGCGGATTCACCTTCAGCAAGATTGAGATTTTTTACTCGCGCCATCGTGTGCATCGTATGGATGAGAGGAATACCCAACTTCTTGCTCGCCAGAATGCCAATTTTCCCAGAAATCCAATAGTGCGAATGGATAACGTCGTACCCAGGCTTGCCTTGGAGGGCGTTTAGGAACTCGTTTGATAATTCCTCATTGAATCGTGGCAATTCTTCTTTCGTAACACCAGTGACTGGACCCGCGGTCAAGTGGCGAACTGTGACGCCAGGGGCAAGTTCGACGACATCTGGGAGATCTTCGTGATTGCGCCGAGTGAAGATATCTACACCGACACCCATTGCAGCCATTCGTTTTGCATTCTCGGCCACATATACATTCATTCCACCCGCGTCACCGATGCCGGCTTGGTCAAGCGGAGAAGAGTGCACCATCAAAGTGGCAATAATGCGGCGGTTCATCTGAGAAGTCTATCTAGGCTAGAAGATTGCGCGAATGGAACCAACGACCTGCCTGCCTCCATATATGGGAGTTGACTCGGATGATGAAACAACTCCAAACGATTCCAAAGCCGCAACAAGGAGAACACCCAGGGCGCGCGATGAGCCGTCCTCAACTTTCAGAGCAAGCGTCCGACCGTCTGGAAGTGAGGCGATTTGGACTCCTTCAGCCCCTTCCTTTAAGAATAATCCAGGGATCTCACGCATCTTGCGAGTAGTCAATCGTCCTTCGCCTGCCACCATGTCAGGAAAATCTCGACAAGCCCGAGTGACGCTGTGGTGGACGGGATCGGTGGAAATAGTGATGTTGCGAATCGCGCGCGCTAATCCCATCAGCGAAATGAGGAAGAGGGGAGCGCCGCAACCGTCAACGCTGATGAACGAAACTTCTTCTTCGGCCAAGGACTCCAGCTCGGCTCGACAAGCCACCTGAACTGGATGTTCTGGATGAAGATAACTTTCAGTGGGCCATCCATTTATCACGGAAGTGAGAAGCATGCCTGAGTGCTTTCCGCTGCAATTTTGTGCCAAGGAAGTGCCAGGTTTACTGCCCCACTTGATTCGGTCTTCTTCACCTAAAGGCTTATCCGTGGCATTGAGAAGTGCTGACTCGTCGAGATGTGCGAGCGCTAAAATCTCCCGTGCAGCACTCTGGTGCATCTCAGATCCGGAATGGCTCGCTGCAACAAGGGCCAGCAATCGTGGCTGCACATGCATGCCTAAACGAACCATTGCAGAAGCTTGAATACTTTTAATAGACGAGCGCGGGTAAAGAAGCAGAGAAGGGTTCCCTCGAGAAAGGTGTATGCCGCCATCGGCGCCGAGAAGAACCACGTGCCCACGGTGCTGCGATTCCACGAGACCGCTCCTGACAACCTCCGCCAGAACTTCTCCAACCTGGCTGTCAGGCGCTGGGTTAATCATGAGAACGTGGAAGTGTCGACCAGAGATGCGGTTGCATCAATTTGCCCTCAGCAGCCATGTCGTAGGCGAAAAAAAGTTCGCCTTCGACGAGCCCATACAACCGCGAACCTTCCGTGACGATCTTGGCCGATGGTGCTGAATAACCTTGATCCATCACAAGTTGTATTTTGGGTCCATCGAATCGACCGACCCAACCTTCAGCAATTCCGGTGTTGTGGGCGATAAGAACCTCCAGAGTATTTTCCGGCTTCACCCGCCAAAATCCAGTTTCAGATCCACCCGGACGGATTATTTCGTCGTCGTCATCGATGAGCCAGGAACGGGAGTAGTAACTCAGAAACGGACGTCCATCGTGACCAAAGACAACTTCGTGGGCAAATTGAAAAGGCTCAATACCCTCGTACTCACCCCGACCTTTGCCACGCCAGGTTCCAACCAGCCAAGCAAGTGGATTAAGGTCTGGATGGAGCCCTTCGGGAATAGTGAAAGCCATTACTTTCTGCCCCTCCGTCGCTTGCCGCCTAATCCATACACAATCAAGGCAATACCCAAAAGTATCGTGATCGCTGCCAGAAGCGTAGAAGTTACTAGCGCCATTGAGGGCTTTCTTGCTTCATAGTCTCCAGCCTACCTGCTCAATCCTTTAGAGTTCTTGCATGGCACGATCATCGAATGTGGTTATCAAATTGGCATCAGGCGCCGCTGAGGCTGAACGTGTTGCACAAGCATTTTCAGTTGCATCGACAGCACTTGCGGCTGGCGTGGAAGTCTCTCTCTGGCTAGCAGGTGAGGCATCGTGGTTTGCAATCCCGGGACGAGCCGAAGAATTTTCTCTGCCGCATTCAGCGCCACTACATGAAATGCTTTCCACTCTCATCGAAAACGGAACAGTTACGCTCTGTACGCAGTGTGCTGTGCGGAGAAATATTCAAGATGGCGATCAAATCAAGGGGATCCGTATTGCCGGCACAGCGACTTTCGTGGAAGAAATTACCAGAGAGGCAACGCAAGCCCTCGTTTACTAAATTTATGCCAGTTTTATACCAGGTCTATCCCAATTTTATTCAGTAGCCTCCTGAGTTGCAGGTATTCCCTCAATCGTCAATATCGCATCCAGCGGAGTGCTCCGCTTCAATACTGCCAGCGCGATAGTTCCTAATTCGTAATGCCGGGCCACAGTTCCAATGAATCCAACCTTTACGCCGTCTTTCTCGACATCTGCTCCGCGCGCCGGAATGGTGATAACACTCCCATCCAAATGGAGCATTGCAAGTCGACGTGGAGGTTTGCCAAGGTTTGCAATCTTCGCAACTGTTTCCTGTCCGCAATAACAGCCCTTATTCATGTGAACTGATTTATTCAGAAGACCAAGTTCATTTGGAATTGATTTGTAATCCGTTTCGAATCCAATTCTCGGCCTGCCAAGCGCAACTCTTTCTGCCTCTAGTGCCCACGTACCCACTCGAATTGCTTGCTCATTAAATTTCTCGTGCCACAAGGGAATTTCACTCCGAGGGACAATCGCGAACGGCCCCCCCAAAGAATCTGAAAGTCCCGGGGCACGTAACAACGCATACTCATCACTCAACTCCTGGACATCAACACGAAGCATGAATTTCATCTTATGCAAATGTGCAAGAAGTGCATTCCCTCTCCCCGCATCCAAAGTCAGCCAGGTTCTTTCGCCATCATCCATCAGATTGAACTGATGTTCGATATGGCCTTGTGGGTCGAGTATGAGGGCAGATGTCCAAGTGCCAGCCACTAATTTTTCGAGGTGCTGAGTGGTGAGTGAATGGAGCCAATTCAAGCGATCCTGGCCTGTGATACCGATGATCTCGAAGTGCGAGAGATCCGCCCACGCTTTCCCGCTCGCCAACGCGCGCTGCTCCTGGCTCGGTTCGCCGAAATGCCAGACCGCACCCTTATCCGGCCCATCTTCTACCAAGACTTCAGTCACATGCTCAATCTACTGCGGGTAGAGATTAAATGTCGTTTAGAGCGCAGTCAGCGCAGGTTCCGTAAACAGCAAAGTGAGTAACATCAGTCTTGAAACCATAATCATCTGCCAGCGAGTTGACGAAATGAGCCGCAACTTCAATGGGCGCATCGCCGACGGATCCGCACCTGCCACATACGAGATGAAGATGAGTGAGTTCTTCAGCGGCGTGATATGTGGCTCCGCCGTGACCCAGGTGGGTGTGTTGCACTAATCCCACATTTTCAAGGGTTTCGAGGTTTCGATAAACCGTTGAAAGATTAATTCCCGGGTGAGTCTGGCGGACTCTCTCGGCCACTTCTTCCGGAGTCGCATGCCCCAATTCACGAACAGCCGAGAGTACAAGCTCTCGTTGTGGAGTAAGGCGTAGTCCTCTTTCCCGAAGTTCGTGCTGCTCAGCCATGTCAGCCAGTCTAACGGAGACGAAGTAGGAGAAGGTAAACCTCACACCCAAGGCAATAATTAAATGCTGCGTTGAGGAAGGCTGCCGCGAGCGCTGCCCCCGTTGCGATTGTAAAGATCAAAGGGATACCACTCAGGGAGCCGGCGATGCCAACGAGAGCAAAAATCAATCCCACGCTCTGCGCAAATTGTGGAGGCCGGACATCTTCGAAAGGAACTTCACCCTTCAAACGAGGACGTACCAGAAACTTAAATATCTGTGCATAGGGAGTGAATTGCGGTCCGCGGAAAGCGCCAATGGCAAAAACTGCGGCCTGGAAAATGAGTACCCATACTGAATTCAAAGCGAGGGCCAGAACTAAAACTCCAGTTGTTAGAAGTGCGGAGAATCGCGGACCGCGCGCATCGATCGTTCTATTTTCTTGCGAAGTTTCCTGCGAGGTGTGAGAAGCAAATTGTGTCATGTGAGTTCCTTAGAGTTGTGTCGGAAAATGGATGTAAATGCAAAAACGCTTACATCACATTCGACACAACGAACCCGCTATGCGGCCAAAATCCAGGAAACGGCGCATAGTGAAAAACGTGGGCTCGGTGCGGAACATAGGGTAAGAGTAAAGAAAATCAAACGGATACGCTAATTGCGAGATATTCGCATCTTCTAATGAAGGAAGTTTGGCGAAGTCCTACCTGATAGATGTCAATGAATTCAAAACCTGGTCACGGTTGGGAGCGCCGACAGCACGCCCCACTTCCACCCCTTCCGAATTTAGAATCAAAGTAGTTGGCGTGGAATGAATATTCAGCTTTCGAACAAGGTCTAGGTGAGCTTCGGCATCTATCTCAATGTGCTTCACATCAGGCAATGCCGAAACAACATTTTCCAGAAAGATCCGAGTCGCCCTGCAAGGGGTGCAGAAAGCCGACGAGAATTGGACCAAAGTCGCCCTGGAGCCAAGTGGGCCACCGAGTATTTCGCTGCTCAGAGCAGCTTCTGGACCCTTATGTGAGGTTCGAATCTTTCCCCTTGAGCGCTGGTACCAGAGGCCGTAGGCAGAGGCCAATGAGAGGACAATCAGAATTGGAACCAGGGATTTCACGCGAGTAGTCTGGCCCATTAACGCCGAAGTTCCAAGTGAGTAACAGGATAAGGGGGAGATCGTTATGGCACGTGTTCTTCTCCTTACCAACTCTTTAGGTGCGAGTGCAGAGGTTCTGCCTGCTCTTGGATTGCTACAACATCACGTGCGGATTCTTCCCGCGGAAGCAAGTGTGCTTGTAGAAGTTCCGGAGATGGATCTTCTCTTTGTTGATGCACGTCGCGATTTACCTGCAGCTAAGAGTCTTACGCGTTTGCTCACATCCACAGGAATTGGTTCGCCAGTAATCGTCATCGCCACTGAAGGTGGCCTCTCTGCCATCAGCGCTGAGTGGGGAATTAACGACGTCATTCTTGACACTGCCGGGCCCGCAGAGGTTGAAGCGAGAATTCGAATCGCCATCGGTGAGCACATGGCTTTGCGAACAGCATTGGATCCGACGTCAGGTGAAATTCGCACGGGCGATATTGTGATCGACGAAAATGCATATACAGCAAAAGTAAAGGGCCGAACTCTTGATTTAACTTTCAAAGAATTTGAGCTCCTCAAATATCTTGCTCAACATCCAGGGCGTGTTTTCACGCGCGCCCAGCTGCTTCAAGAAATCTGGGGTTATGACTATTTCGGCGGCACTCGAACCGTAGACGTTCATATCCGTCGTCTACGGGCGAAACTCGGACCTGAATTTGAATCCATTATTGGTACAGTGCGAAATGTCGGATATCGATTCACCTTGCCGCCAGGAAGCAAAGAAAGTCTGCTTACAGAACGCGTTCAGTAATTGATAGAGAATCTCGATCATCTCAATGCCGGAGAACAAGAAGGTGTCCTCACACTCATTTCCGCAGCAACCGAGCAAGATGGAATTCCACCGATCGCCGAACATATTGTTCTCCACCTCCGACACGGTGGCGATAAGGACGACCGGCACCTCATTGTCCTAGAGGAAGGCGAGATCGTCGGCTATGCGCACATCGATCTCACGGACAAGGTTGCCGGATCTAGCGCCGAACTTGTCATTCACCCTCGCTTTCGAGGAAAAGGACTCGGACGTGCGCTTCTTGAGCAAATTTGCGCCATTACATCCCCCCGATTGTGGGCTCATGGAGATTTGCCAAGTGCGCAGAAATTAGCAAAGGACTATGGATTAATACGTGCGAGGACCGTCATTCAAATGCGAAGATCCCTCAACCAGCCTCTTCCAATGTTGGGAAATGACCTGAAATTAAGGTCCTTTCTTCCAGGACTCGACGATGAGGCATGGCTCGCGCTCAACAATCGCGCATTCGCAGGGCATCCCGAGCAGGGCGGATGGACAATGGAGAATTTGCACCAAAGAATGAGCGAGAGTTGGTTTGACCCTCAGGGTTTTTTCATCGCAACAATCCCTGCCGAAACTGGAGAAGAGCTCATTGCATTCTGTTGGACAAAGATCCACGGAGCCCACACCCATTCGCATGATGGGCAAGAAGAACACGGACACGATCCCATTGGTGAAATCTATGCGATGGGGGTTGACCCTTCCTATCACCACAAGAAGATCGGCAGAGCAATTACGGTCGCAGGACTCACCCACCTTCGTCGGCAAGGATTGATGTCAGCGATGCTCTATGTGGACGCAGAAAATTCAAACGCCATCAAACTCTACAGAGACCTTGGATTCTCCGAGTGGGGACGTGACGTTATGTATCTGGAGTCAAGCCACTAAATCTGCGCAGAGTTTTCGAAACGCCTGCGTGTGCGCATCAACATCAGCCTCAGAAGTGGCTGGAGAGATCAATGCCATGTTGTGAAAGGGAGTGAGCAAGAACCCATCATTGAGCAGACGCAGATGAATGTACTGCTCCAACTCGAAGTCACCAGCTTCGGCAGCCTCACGACCAGTCCGAGGTGCGGATGGCTGGAAAACGTACTCAGCACGCGCACCCAAGCGATTGCAGTGCCAAGGAAGTTTGAACTCCTTAATCGCTGCATCCACCCCGTCTGCCCAGCGAGTGGCAAGTGCAATCATTTTTTCAAAAACTTCACGCGTGAGAACTTCGGACAATGTGGCCCGCATTGCAGCAAGTGAGAGCGCGTTGCCAGCCAACGTTCCCCCGATACCACCAGTATCAATGTGTTCGAGCAAAACCCGACGCGAAATTGCATCAGAGACTTCCCGGGTCATTCCAAATGTCCCAGTTGGTATCCCTCCGCCAATTGCCTTTCCGACAGTGAGGAAATCAGGCTTGAGTCCAAGAGCGCGAGTCATCCCACCGATGCCCATAGAGATTGTGTGAGTCTCATCGATAATCCATAGCGCGCCGTATTTCTTGGCCAATTCACCCACCTTCACCAAGTAACCGTCCTCGGCAAGCACGATGCCAACATTGGTCATGGCGGGTTCCATCAAAATTGCAGCGATATCCCCCTCCGACAGTGCTTCCTCCATTCCCACGAGGTCGTTGAATTCGACAACCCTTGTTGTCTCCTCAAGCGGAACGGGTGCGCCAATATTGCCTTCACGGGCAATTGTCATTCCTGCTGAATCCAGAGTTGCAAAAGTTTCATCGACACTGCCGTGATAGCAACGGTCGATAACAATGATCTTTCTCTTGCCAGTGATGAGACGCGAGTAGCGAATGACATGTCGGTTTGCATCAGTGGCCGAGACAGTAAATTGCCACAGTGGCAGACCAAAGCGGTCAGCCAACTCGGCTGAAACGGCGAGGGCATCTTCTGTTGGCAACATGGCAGTGAGCCCCCGTGTTGCTTGCTTCTGAATTGCCTTGACTGTCGCAGCAGGTGAGTGGCCAGTCATTGATCCAGTGTCGCCTAGACAAAAATCAATGTACTTATTCTGATCGACATCGGTGAAACTCGCACCCTGCGCACTTTCCACAAATACCGGGTAGGCACCTGGCCACTTCGCCATCCATGACATCGGAACACCACCGGGCATCACCGCTTTGGCAGATTCGAACATCACACCGCTCTTCGGATGTTTCTTGAGAAATCGATCTTCTTCAAAAGCGGTTAGCTCAGCCAGCTTCTTACGATTTATCACTTTTAATCCTCCGAGAAGATGAATAGCGCTTCGATGTAGTGCTCTCCTGAAATTCCTAAGTTTGCTGCGTCAGGCGGCGCAGTCTGCGGCTCGATGCAGATGCCTTCAGAATCTTCTGTGTAGACCACCCACCAGGGAGCGTCGCATTCGATATCAATGCGGACCGCGCCTTCCCAGACGATCGCAGGAGTCCCACGAATTTCTGTGAAGGCATCGTCCCAGGGTTGCCGCGATGGCTCGATCAATTTTCCCGTGGGAAATAACTCACTGTCTCTCTCCATCATTTTCAGTGCGGAGAATTCGACCTTCGCGCTTGCTCCACGGTCCAGTTCGCGTGGAAACCACGGATGGAATCCAAGCCATGCAGGCAGATCGCATTCACCAGGTTCGTACTCCATACTCCAACGAAGTGCGTCATCAAGGACCTCGAAGCTCTGCTCAACGCTTGCCCCTCTGTACGGCTCCGGTAGTTCTAAGAGGGAGCGGCCGGGGCCGATATCGCGCCACGAGGAGTGGTACCCGAAACCGTGAAGAGCATGTGGGGGGTCGAAGGTCGTGGGCAGTTGGAAACTCTGGCCTGCAGGATTCTTAATCATTCCATGTCGGATCCGACCCGCCCACGGCACCATCGGATACCAGCCGTAGGTAGGTACCTCGCCGCGGAAAGGGAGGACGAATTCCATATCTTGCCATTTTAAAGAGGCGATTCGCCCACCTTGGTCAAGGTCTATTGCCACTTGAAATTCGGCATCGTCAATGAACTGCATTTTCACTTCTCTCTATTGCGGCATCAATTTCAGTCCTAGTTGGCGGCTGCGCCCCGACACGGCTACAGGTTATTGCAGCAGCATGAACCGCACAATTCAAGGTTTCATAAAGCAAAGATCCCTGAAGATTGAGAATCCCATTCCTAAGAATTGAATCAACAAGCACGGCACCAACAGTATCCCCAGCCCCGACAGTGTCGATCACTTCGGATGCAACCGCTCCAATCCCGACTCTGCCCTCTTGAGTTATTGCACTCATCCCCTGGGTTCCGCAGGTTATGACAAGTAGCTGGATTCCACACTCCATCAATTGAGTTGAGATATCGGTTATGGGTTGATTTGGATAAAGCCAATCAAGATCCTCGCTGCTGGCTTTGATGACAGTTGAGATACTCGCCCATTTTTCAAAAATATTCTGATATTTTTCTCGATCACCTAATGCATGCGGACGGACATTGGGGTCGAAAATGATAGGAGCACATTCAGAAACACCGCTCGCCCAATCAAAGAGTGCTGATGCACCGGGCTCAATGACGGTAGCCAAACTTCCGATATGTAGTGCAGATGGCTTGTACCGGTAGGGATCTGGTAACCAATTGATGTCAAAGTCAAAGGTGGCAGTTTCGGAGGTGCTGAATTGGTAACTCGCCTGACCCTTGCCGTCGACACTCACCGATGCGATCGCTGTTGGTTTGTTAGAACGATGAAGATGACGAAGGCCGACTTGGTCGCGGATGAACTCTTCGCTTGCACGCACTCCAAACTCATCGATAGAGATTCCACCAATGAATTCGACTGAATCTCCAAGTCGAGCGATCGCTCTAGCCGTATTTGCTGGCCCGCCACCGACTGTATTCGACTCTCCAAGGCGATCCACCAAAACTTCGCCACAAACCCAGACGGTCATGTGGTCTGACATTTCGTTTCGCGCACGATCCCATTCTGCCTTACGGTGAGCCAATGATTACTATCCCTCAGACATCACTTTCTGTTTTCCCACTCTGCCTAGGCGGCAACGTTTTTGGATGGAGTGCAGATGAAGACGAATCCTTCAAAGTTCTAGACGCGTATGTAAAACAAGACGGAAATTTTCTAGATACAGCCGATGTGTACTCCGAATGGAAAGAGGGAAACGAAGGGGGCGAGAGCGAGAAAGTCATCGGAAATTGGATGAAAAGGCGCGGAAATCGCGACTCGATTATCATCGCCACGAAAGTTGCAAAGTTTTCAAAACGTCCGGGATTGTCGGCAAAGAATATTCTCAGCGCCTGCGATGACTCACTGAAACGACTCCAAGTAGATCACATCGATCTCTACTACTCACATGAAGATGACGAAAACACGCCGATTGGCGAGAGCCTTGAGGCATTTACGAAGCTAGTGGAAGCGGGGAAGGTCAGATACATCGCATCCTCGAACTTTTCGGCCCTTCGATTGGCAGAGTCCTTGAAAATTAGCAAGGAGAATGGATTTGCCTCATATATAGGAGCCCAGAACATGTACAACCTTCTTGATCGTAAAGATTATGAAGGCTCAGTAGCAGAGGTTATTTCTAAGAATGACCTCTCATGCCTTCCTTTCTTCGGTCTTGCACGTGGATTCCTTAGCGGAAAGTACAGACCTGGTGTTGAAGTGAACTCCGTGCGAAGTGAAGGTGTGGTCAAGTATCAAAATGACCGTGGATGGAAAGCCGTCGAGGCGCTTCGCGAAATATCCAAGGGGTACGGCTGTTCGGTTTCCGCTGTCGCTTTGGCGTGGCTTCGCGCACAACCAACGGTGAGTGTTCCGATTGCGAGTGCACGGACCGTTGCGCAGTTGGGGGAAATCACTCAGATCGTTGAACTCTCACCCGAAGAGATTGCCCATTTGAGCCAAATTACTACGTGATGGAAAGTGGACCCACACTCCACGCGATATCTTCGTGACGATCAACCACCCATGCGGAGTATTGGGCCAACTCTGGTTGCGAGAACCAGATAGCTCCATCGCGACCCCCGACCATTAATGCTGTCGCTAGCGCATCGGCCAGGCCACCATCCGGACCAATAACAGTCGCGGAACGGGCGCCAATGGCAATGAGCCTTGAGCGCGGATCGAGAATGTGAGCACCTCGCTCATAGGTTCCACTGGTCGCAATCGCACCGTCCATGATCTCAAAGACCTGTACTACCTCTGTGCGGTTCTCCGGATTGACTACTCCAATAGACCAAGGCTTCGTGTTGATTCCATCGAAGGATCCACCGCGGAGCGAGAGATCACCTGCGGCGTTAATTTGTACATGTTCTGCGCCGGCGTCTAGCAAAATCTGCGCGCACTTATCAGCGGCCCAACCTTTTACAAGTCCAGAGGGGTCAAAACCGCCTTCAACTGCCCAAGGGTCAAATGCTCCATCGGTTAGATCGCGGGCTTCAATACACCGATTCCACACCTCTTGTACCTCATCGGACGTATCCTCTATCTGAATTTCCTTACGACGCAATTGTGAAATGACGGAATCATCTTTGTAGGTAGAGAAAAGGTCATCAACGTGAAAGACAAACTTTCCGAGAGCGTCGATTCCTTCTTGTAGGTCCGAAGCCTCTACTCGCAGGGAAGATGCATCAACAAAGAGTACGGTCCCCCAGACTTCGATCTCGCTTTTTAGATGCGCCACACCTGATGATGTCACAGACCGGCTTTGGCGAGCGCCTCTTGAAGAGATGTGTACCAGCCGTAAGAGGTGTAAGAGGCTCCCGTTACGCCTTGAATATTTGCGGACTGGGCAGCCAGCGTCTGTTCACGCAGACGAGGCACTGCATACTGGGTGAAACGGTCACTTCGCCCAGTCGGTGCTTGAAGTGCGTGGGCGTCAGTGATCTTTCCATTTACGACCGTGATCTCGACTTGAACCGTTCCGTAGTTAACAAAAACTGAAGAACCAGCAAAAGTCCCATTGACTGTATTAGCAGTCGGCGTCGGTGTCGGCGTGGGTGCCGCTGAGGCTACTTTCTTTGTAGCAGCTACTGTGGTCTTCTTCGTTGCAACCGTTGCTTTGGGGGCTGTTCTTTTCTTTTTAACCGTTGCCTTGGGAGTTGCAGATGAAGCGGACGCGCTCACGACTCCGGATGTAGCTTGAGGAACTACCGTCTTTGCCGTTTGTGAACTAGCCGCACTTGCCGTTGAGGCGCTTGCCGCACCGTTGACACTGCTAGAAAGATTCGCCATACCCTGCGAACCTAACTGCGGCGGGGTAATCGAGAGAACTGCCCCCAGTCCTCCGACCGTACCGCCGGCTATAAGCAGCGCCCGCTTCATTCTGACCCCCTGGAACCACTTGCACCAACCATTGAACTCTCTAGCACCAACCTGAGATTGCCCTGAAATCGAACCGAGCAGATCATGCGACTTTGCGCTTCGTGAATCATCGGACTAGGCAGAGTGGAAAGCGAAGGCTTCATCATGGAAGCGGTTCTTGGGGATTCCTGCATCCTGGGCAGCCTGACGAACAGTCTCGACCAGTGCCGCTGGTCCGCAGATATAAATATCCGAATCAGAGAAAAGCGGGATCATCTTCATCAGAGAGGCTGCGTCCATCGGGTATTGCTGACGCGAGCCCACCAAATAGTGAATACGTACCGCTTCTTCTGAGTGGGCAGCCAGATAATCTAATTCTTGACGAAATACCAGATCTTCTTCACGGGAGGCGCGAAATACAACATCCATCTGTACTTCTGGACGGAACTCTTCCATGATCGCACGGATGGGAGTGATGCCAACTCCACCGCCTATCAGGACCACATGACGACGAGAGGATCTACCAGCAGTGAATGCCCCATAAGGGCCCTCAACAAACACACGAGTCCCCGGCTTTAAGAATGCAAGAGAGCGAGAATGGTCTCCCAAATCCTTCACTGTAATTCGCATAAGGTGCTCGGTCGGTGCCGCCGACAATGAATATGGGTGCGAAATCATTAAATGATTGCGCGCAAGGAAACGCCAGCCAAAGAACTGCCCGCCCTCTGCCGCCAATGTATGCAATTTGCGACCACGCATAATGATGGAGATAACGCCTGGACCTTCGACGACAACACGACTGACTTTCAAGTTGTGTCGAATGGAGCGCGCGACAGGGATTCCTACGCGCCATGTGATGACACTCAGCCCCATAAAAATATAGAGCCCGGTCCAGTATGCGCGGTTGAGAGGATGGCCGATAAACATTGGGCCATTCAAAACCTGGTGCATGAAAGAGAGCGCGATCGCAAGATAGGTGTAAATGTGAACCACCCACCATGCTTCATAGCTCATCTTCGCGCGAGCTTTCCTGTACGACGTTGCCCCTGCCGTGATCATCAAAATAAATGCACCCAGAGCCGCCCACATCCATGGGTACTCGGTAAAGAAGCTCCACAGTTGGCGATACAGTGCGATGTGATCTTGACCTGCGTAACCAATAGTTACGAAAAGGACGTGGAGTCCCACGAGAAAAAGTGAGTAGGGACCAAGTTTGCGATGCCAGGTAATAAGTCGATCGTGACCAACGCCTTGTTCTATCCACGGGATACGTGAGACGAGAAGGATTCCCACAAGCGCGAAGTATGTCCCGACGAGAGCGAACAATCGTGACAATGAACTGATGACGGCATAGACCGAATTGATATCAGAGTTGCTCATACTGGTGAGCTGAAGCGCAACCGTGAGTCCAAGACCAAGGCCAGTAATAAGTGCTGCCCAATCCACTCCAAGACCCTTTACTCGAGTGGGTTGGACCAGTCCCTTTGCCATGGCCGAAGCGAACTCCATAAACCTGAGAGTTAGGTGAGAGGCACCTAGATGCGCTCGGAGAGTGTGAACGCCTACAGGGATTGCATCCAATAGGGTGGGCTTATGCGTATTTTAATCACCGGAGGGGCCGGATTTATCGGTTCGCACCTCACAGATCGCCTAATTTCAGATGGCCATGATGTGACCGTACTGGACAACCTCGAGACCGGGCGGATCGAGAATCTCGCCGAGGCCAGCACATCGGGTCGGCTCACCTTTATTGAAGGCTCGGTCCTGGACGCGGAGATGGTGGAGAAGCTCGCGGCGGAGACAGATTTCATTTATCATCTCGCAGCCGCGGTCGGCGTATTCAACATCCTTGAAAGGCCGCTCGCCAGCTTGATGACGAATCTTCGAGGAACAGAGATCGTCCTGGATGCGGCACTCAAATATTCGCGCCCGATCCTTGTAGCAAGCAGCAGCGAGGTTTACGGGAAAAATACTTCTGACTCACTCCACGAGGATGACAACAGAATTCTTGGCTCACCCCTCATGATCCGCTGGTCATATAGCCAAGCAAAAGCGATTGATGAAACCCTCGCCTACGCCTACTGGGAAGAGAAGAAGCTTCCAACAAGAATCGTCCGCTTCTTCAACACCGTTGGTCCCCGCCAACTTGGCGCTTACGGGATGGTCGTTCCCCGCTTTGTTGCAGCGGCGCTCGACAATGAGGAGATCACTATCTATGGCGATGGCACCCAGACCCGATGCTTCGGTCACGTTGCCGACATTGTTGATGCGCTCATCAGCGTGGCTAACTCAGAGAAGACAGTTGGCACCGTTGTAAATATCGGAAATGACGAAGAGATTTCGATCAACGATCTAGCCAAGAAAATCATTGAGATGACAGACTCCAAGAGCAAAATTGTCTATCTCTCATACGCCGATGCCTACAAATCTGGGTTTGAAGATATGGAGCGTCGCGTGCCCAACATCCAGCGGATCAAGAAGCTGACGGGATGGACACCGACTCGAAATTTAGAGACCATCATCCGCGATGTCGCCGATCACCTTCGATCGAATTAGAGCCGGATTACATTCTCCAAATCTTTAAAAATTCCGGTGCAATCAAGGATCGGAATTCCTCGCGCCGCGATCACTTCAACGCGCATTCCCGGTTGAGCCGTTGCGACGACTGCTACATCGCACTTCCACGTAAGATCTACAGGACGCGAACCCTCCCAATCTGAGACAAGCGGGTCGTGCCAGGCAACTTCATACCCGTGGGCAATAAGGTCATCGCGCAATACTGTTACCGGTGTTTCGCGTACGTCCTTCACTCCAGGCTTATACGCAACGCCAAGAATCAACACTCTTTTCTTTCCGTTGCTCTCGCCCACGAGTTTGCGGACGCGCTTTGAGACATAGAGAGGCATGCCTAAATTAATCTCATCAGAATGTTCAATGATCGAAGCCTGACGACCATTTCTCTCGGCCCACCACGATAAATACATGGGGTCAACCGGAATGCAGTGACCGCCAACGCCCACGCTCGGGGTGAATTTCATAAAGCCATACGGCTTTGTAGCAGCAGCCTCGATCACCTCATGAACGTTGATATTTTGCACTGAGCAGAGTTGGGTCAACTGATTGACAAGTGCAATATTGACCAATCTAAAAGTGTTTTCCAATAGCTTTGCAGTCTCTGCTATTTCTGGAGAGGAAACCTCTACAACCTGATCACAGATAGTGCTGTAAAAATCAACCGCACGTTTGGTCGATTGCGCATCAATACCGCCCACAAGCCTTGGCGTGTTCTTCTGATGCCATGTGACATCTCCAGGATTCACTCGCTCGGGCGCCACTGCCAAAAAGACCTCCACCTCAGGGGAAGACTTTCCAGTGGCAATCAAAGGTGCAATGAACTCTGCCAATGTTCCAGGGAAAGAGGTGGACTCATTAATAACCAATGTGCCGCTCGTTAGATGCGGAGCTATATCGGTGACCGCCCTCTCCAAAATATCAAGGTCGGGCTGTCTGGCATCATCTAATGGCGTTGGCACACAGATGATGACGATGGATGCTTCCTTCACATCAGCAACAGAGTTCGAAATTCGATAGGCGCCACTAGCAAGAACGGACTGCACTTCTGATGAAGGCACATCTTCAACGGGACTAATCCCCGCGGCAATACCTTTAAATTTCGAGGGTGAATTCTCCACCCCGATGACATTCCAACCGCCTGCGATGGCGGCCATTGCCAGCGGCAGGCCGACATAGCCTTGACCGATAATGGCAATCGTTTTACTTCGCTGCGACATGAGGAAAACCCTATCCTTTTATAAGAGCAGCAGCCGCGGCAGCCACCTCGGAACCCGGCCTCATTTGGGCAATCTTGTTGGCCATGACTCTCGCTCGATCCAAATCTTTTAAAGCCATATAATCCTTGATGATTTCAATCATATTGCCGGCATTCCATGGATCCAATTCAATAACACGTAAGCGATAAGGAGTGGCTAATTCATACTTCTTTAACATTTCGTATGCGGAAGCCGATAGAAAATTCCCCGTTTGCGATTTTTGATCCATCGCCAAAACCATCTTGGTGAATTTCAATGCTTGTTCGGGATCGGAAACACGAAGGGAGAGGTCTGCGAGTGAGGTGAGAGTTTGAGAATTCCTTGGAAACCCGTTGGCAACTTCATTAAGTCGTGCTACATACTGGTCTTTGGCGAGGCCGTCGCTATTTCCAGAGAGCCTATAAATGGATCCCGAAGTGCGGATGATTGGCACCATCAAGGTGAGCGCCACAATCGTGAGAAGCAGCGAAGCGATAGGCGCTACATACGAAGAATTGTCTTGAGAGGGTTGGCGAGTCGATTTTCCTTTGCTCTTCTTCTCCCTTGGCGAGGAATCGAACCTTGACTGGCGCGATCGAGTGACCGCGTAGAGCGCGCCACCCAAGAGCCAGTACCAGATTGTTACCCCGAGATTATCGATTGAGATGAAGGAGATCAGGAAAAGGGCAAACCAGATCGAGAAAAGTGCTGTAATTTCAATCTGCTCGAGGCGTGAAGAGGATTTTATAGCGCGCAATGCCGTCAAGAAGATAACAGCAAGAAGAAAAAGGTAAGGAAGGATGACAATCAATCCACCAGTGGCAAGCAATTGAAGAAGAACATTGTGAGCATTGTCCGTACCCTGGCCCTGAACTACTTGAACCTGAGGTGCAAATTGAGGGTAATTTTCGGCAAAACGTTCTAGGCCAACACCGGTCAGTGGATGCGCTTTAAACATTCCAAAGGCGGCGTACCAATAATCCTTACGACTTTGGAAAGAAGCTCGGTAGACGATAGAGGCTATGGGTCCTTGATTCAGTGTCCCAAGAAATACAAGAATGCCACCAAGCAGAGCAACCGTCGCCGAAATCATTCCGGCCCGTTTATGAATCTGCCAGATTTTCAGCAAGAGGAGAATGGCGGCGCCGATAGCGAAAGCGAGCAGACCTTGGACAGAGCCAGAACGTTTGACGATGAATAGTTCGAGTAGAAGCAGAACAATTCCAGATATTCGGAGCCATAGTTCAGTTTCAACCAGCAATAGCCAGACCGTCGCAATTGCGAAGACACCCACGAGCCCGGAGAAGAAATCCGGGTTTCCGAGTGTGCCAAATACAGAGTTGTACAAATTCTTCCAGTTGAAGGGGTCATGATCCGTTGTTTGGAGCAATCCGTACACGGTCAGCAACGCGCCGACAAATACAAGAGTGAACCTCACCTGGTGAATGCTCTTGAGATCAAATGAGTTCATCGCCGTAAAGGCCAACGCTGCAAGTGCAAGGTAGGAGAGTGCGCCATCATTTCGGTGGCTGGCTCCAAAGAAGGCAGTGAAACGTACATCCGTGAGAACCGCGGCAAGTAATAATACGAGAGCAAAGGCAAGCAGGGCCCACTCGCCAAGAGCGAGCGACTTAGACTTGTGATAGAAAAAAGCCACAAGCATTGTGCCAGAGATCCAAGCAGTGAATGTAAGAAGCACAAACATCTTCGGGAGATTGATAGGGTCTTCGAGAGGGAACCAGAAGGCAAAAGTCACTAAAGCCCCCATAATCAGAAGTAACCATCGTGTCTTTTGCGCCTGCTCTTTCGACAGTGAAATCACTTGCCAACCTCATCCCGTATCTGCCTAAGAGTGGACTCTAACAATTAATTGCCATATTTCACCTCAAACCCTTAGCCAGTAGGCGGGAAAGCCGAAACCCGACCCCTACCGAAGCAGGAGCCGGGTTTCGGTTCTAGTTAGTTAAGTACTAACCCGAGGGAATCCCTCGATTTAGGCCTTATTTCTTTGCGAGGATTCGCTTGATCAAGTTAGCGATCGACGTCAACTGCGCGCGTACTGAAGCGAGCAAGGTGTCGACACGGAGACCAAGAGCAACAACTGCAGCAGTTGCGGCATCAGCGGACTCTTGGGCAGCTACTGCAGCAGCAGTTGCTTCCTGAGCGGCTGTGGTAGCAGCATCTGCAGCATCTGCTGCGTAGTTAGCTGCATCAGTTGCGGCGTTAGCTGCATCTGTTGCGGCATCAGATGATGGGTTTGAAACATCGAAGCTCACAGTGACAGTTCCCTTTGTGGTGCTGTCAGTTGCGGTGCCTTCAGTTCCGGTCAACGTAACTGTGCCAGCTGATGCTGGTGCGTAGATTACGTAGGTAGCAACTCCACCTGCGAAGGTAACTGACGTCGCAGGAAGTGTTCCCTGAAGTGCGAGGTTGGAAGTAACGCCTGTTGCAGAGAATGCAGCAAGTGCACCATCGCCAACGGCAGTTCCGTCAGAACCCTTGCCAGAGACGGTAAGAGTTACCTTCTCGCCAGCTGCATATGAGGTCTTGTCGGTTGACATTGAGAGTGTGCCAATGGTGGCCTTACCAACAGTGACCGTGAAGGTCTTGGTGACTGTTGGTGCGGTTGCGGCATTAGCAATGGTGATAACAGATGTTCCAACTGCTTGACCAGTTACAGTAACTGTGGCTCCTGAAATCGAAACAGTTGCAACCGAAGTGGTTGCGCTGGTTGCGAAGTAGGTACCAAGTACAGCGGTAACTCCGGCAGCATCTTTACCTGCGATGGTGTATGCATCAGTGCCGAGGACAGGAATTACTGTCTTCGTACCAGTTGCAGTGTATGACGCTAGTGAGTCAGAGAAGTTGACTGTTGCTGTAGCAAGAACAGCTCCGCCTGGCTCAGTGATGGTGATTGTCGCTACACCAGCAGTACCGTCATTGAATACGCCGAAGACGTAATCACCAGCGGTAGCAGAAGTAATTGCGCGACCGGTTGAGGTCACAGCAGGACCAGTCGTTGTAACACCAAGTGTTCCAGGACCAGAGATGGTCGCGGACAACTTGACTGCGGTGTTAAGGGTAGCTCCGCCAGACTTCTTAGGTACAACGACAATGGTCGCAGCCTGAGCAGCAGGAAGAGTCTTCGCAACCGTAACTGCGGTGTGTGTTCCTTGTACTGGAGTTGCAGCACCAGCGATCATGCCCCATGTTGAATCCGCAGCGGTTGCGGCACCTTCTGCAGCAACTGTGAAGGTCCATGTGACTGCAGCGGAGTTAAGGGTGTATGTGTTTGTGCCACCGGCTGAAACGAATCCTGGTGTGAACTTAACTACATAAGTACCCGCAACTGTTGGTGTAAATGTTGCAGTTGAGAAACCTGTTGTATAGGTAGAAGCAGCAGTTGCAATCGTGCTGGTCGAATAACCAGTAACTACCACTGGAGCAGAGTTAACGTTTGTTCCACCACCGGCAGTAAATACCAATGGAAAAACGCTTCCAACTGGAGCACTAACCAATGACGCTGTTACGGTCATTGAGTCAGTTACTGCACCTGAAATGTATGACTGGTTGATAACTGCAACCGCAGTTCCACCAACCGTTGCCGTTGTGGCTCCAGAGGTCAGAGTCAGCGCATCTGCCTGAATGGCAGAAACAGCTGCAGACGATGGCGCTACAGACAATAGACCGAAGCCCATTGCAGCAACAGCAACAAGCGCTACGCGCTTGATTGTTGTCTTTGTAGACATTTGTGTCCTTTCGATTGTCGCTACTGAGACGTTCTCAATAGCGGCGTTTCGATGCATCGCACGTGCTGATGCATCAAATCCCCCACCGTGTATCCGGACTCGGCGGGGAAAACTAGATGGAAGGGAGATCATTATGCCGTCCCTCCCTTTCCTGATTCAGTAACTTGGATAGCTTGGGCAAGGATCTGGGTCTTGCCGGCAGTGAGAAGAAGGCGCGTTGTGATGGCCTTCGGGGCTGCAGACAAATCATATCCACTTCCGCTTGTTGCCAAAAAGAAATCTGACTTGACTGCAGAATCGATGATCATCGTCACAGTCATGAGGTACTGACCATTGGCCAGGCGCTCAGTATAGGTAGTACTGGATGCTATTTTTAACGAAGTCCAGGTGCCATCAATACCTGCAGCTGGTGCTACGGAATAACTAGTGCCAGTCCCATCGACGGTAATCGACTGTGCGAGAAGAATATTCGGACCGCCGCTGAGTGTCATAGCCTGGTTGCTCAGAATAATTCCGGCATCAGTGAGCGCTGGTGCATCTTTGCCAACAAAGAGGTTGCCAATCTGACCCAGCGAATCAGTGATAGTGAACCCTGTAGGAACTCCATATTTATCCAGGCCCGGGAATGAAATTCGCGCTGCCTTAACTGCAAAACCACTGACCAGTCCATTGACCTTCTTATTTGGGGTCGAAGCAACTGTCGAAGGCGTCTGCGAAGCAGGGTTCGCCTTCTTTACTGGAGTTGAGACAGCTGGAGCAGTTGTGGCCGGAGTAAGAGGAGCATTTGTTGCACTCGATGCTCCGGCAACTGGACCAGATGCGATCTGGAGTGTTGAAGCGGGGACGAGAGATCCTTCATTGCCCGTCATTGAATTGAATCCAAGGAAGGCTGTAATAACAAGGATGAGAGAAAGTGCGGCCTTGGAAGACTTCTTCGCGATCTCTGATGTCTTTCGGTAGGTGGTGGAGAGAAGATCGAGTGCGGTAAGACCACGCTCTTCATCCAGAACCAGCTCGGAGAGAATGCGACGAAGCGATGCGCGAGCGCGAGAAACAGTGTGGCGAACAGCGGATGTCTTGATTCCAAGTTCGGCAGCAATTTCTTCAGTGGAGCGGCCTTCAACTTCCCACATAACAAGAGCAGCTCGCTCGGCAGGAGAGAGGAGGGCAAGTGCTTGGCGAATAATCGCAGCATCCTCCGCTGCACTCATTGCAACTGAGTGATCTCCGTCGTTCTGCCAAGTGGCTTCGACTTCTGCAGCCACATCATCGAGAAGGACGAGGTTGGGGCGGCGACCTTCCATGCGGAAAAGGTCGATGCAGAGGTTTTCGATGGTGCGGTGCAGATAGGAAAGTGCGTGCTCTGTCGACTCCAACTCAGGGGCGGCGAGCATGAATTTGATCAAGGCATCTTGAGTGATTTCCTCGGCCTTGGCTGAATCTTTGAGGACACGGTTGGCGTGCACGAGCAACTCCGAGCGGTGCTCTGTGTAGAAAGCGCCGAGTTCGGCAACAGTCCAGACCATCGGACCTGCCTCAACAACGGACTTTTTCGCCACTTTTATATCCTTCTTAACCGGTTTTGTGGTGCAGAGGCAACCGTCGCTGCCTCTACTTGCTACTACGAATCTAACTGTAGATTGTCGCGGAGGCTGGACAAAACGGACATTCCGCCAAGTTCTTAAGAAACTCCCACGAAAGATAAAGTGACCGGCCCCTCGTGCTGAGATTGAGCGATAACCGTGAATTATGCATTATGGCGCAGATTTACGAAAAAGGCTCATCTAGGACCTGCTAATTCATTAAAATCTGCGCTATCATGCAGAAATTGAATATTTGGAGGCAGATATGGGAGAAAAAGAGGTAAATCTGCGCGTTAACGCAGATACTCATCCAAGCCTTGGAAGTTCAATCCGCTCTAGGCGGCGAGCTCTTAACCTGACGCAGGAAAATCTTTCTGACATTTCTGGAGTGGGTCTGCGTTTGGTACACGAGATTGAGCACGGGAAAGAGGTAGTTCAACTCGCCACCCTCATCAAGATACTTTCCTGCCTTGGACTGCATCTGCAACTCTCCATCGGAGCTGCCGATGCCGTCACCATTGACCCCGCCGTTGCTGCGTTAGGGCGCGGCAAGAAATGAGCCCGGAAAATTTAGCTGAACTTCGCACCGTAAAGAGAGCCGACGTTTACAAAGAAGGACGCCATGCTGCCACGTTGACGCGTACTCCAGACGGGGTCACCTTTGAATATCTCTCCACATGGATCAGCCAAGGTGGTCCGGCAATCGCAAGCACCTTGCCCGTTTCTGCCGTCGCCGAAGTTCGACCTGGAGGAGGAGTACCTGCTTATTTTTCTGGGCTTCTACCCGAAGGAAGACGACTTGGTGCTCTTCGCCGAGAGATAAAAACGAGTGCAGATGACGAACTTTCACTCCTGCTGGGAGTGGGAGGCGATGTCGTCGGCGACGTTCAAGTTCTACCCGAAGGCGAAATGCCTGGAGAGGTACCTCCTCGCGTCGAAGTAAGTGATTTTTCCGAGATTAGTTTCACTCATTTGTTGGCGGAGCAAGGAATTCGAACTGAACGAATCGGCATTGCAGGATTTCAAGACAAAGTTAGTGCGGCCGTTCTCAACTTGCCCGTCGCCCAACGTGGCGCTCGATTTATTCTTAAACTCAATCCGCCGGAATTTCCGCATGTTGTCGAAAATGAAGCATTCTTCTTACGCGCGGCAAAACTTAACGGTCTCGACGTCGCATCTGCTCGAATAGTTACCGACGCAGACGGAATGTGCGGACTACTTGTCACACGATTTGATCGCGTGACAACCAATGAAGGGAACCCAAGATCTCTGGCCATCGAAGACGCGGGCCAGGCACTTGGTAGACCACCTGCGGATAAGTATCTAATTTCAAGCGAGGACGCTTTCATGGCCCTGACGAAACTCTGTCTTGCCCCACGCCCAGCTGCGCGCATCTTCATAACCCAACTCGTCTTTGCCTATCTGAGCGGGAATGGCGATGCGCACGCGAAAAACTTTTCAGTGTTGCAACTCCCCACTGGGGAATGGCAGCCATCACCTGCCTACGATCTTCCATCAACCTACTTTTATGGGGACAACTCGATGGCAATGACCGTAGGGAGAAAATCTACAGATCTCGACGGAAGTGACTTTGTCGGACTCGGTGATCACTTGGGATTACCGGAACGCGCGGTTCGACGTGTCATGGACGAAGTAAGTGATCGTGTCGATCTATGGCTTCCGCTTTTAAATGAGCTTCCTTTCCCCACTGCAAAGACGGCAAAATTTGTCAGAGTTGTTAATTATCGACGGAAGAGACTGGAGCAGTAGGAATCTATCTACCTGAGCGGGAGAATTCTCTAGATTTAGGCACAACTTTGCCTGCATAGTGAATTACTACAAATGTAGTAAAGTATCTTCATGAGCATGCCAGTGAGAATTGATAAGGAAACGTATGAACGCGCCAAAGCCGAAGCTGCGATCGAGCATCGGACAATCGCGGGTCAGGTTGAGTATTGGGCCAAGGTTGGTCGCACGGCGATAGATAACCCCGACCTGCCTATAAATTTCATTATTGATGTTCTAGCTGCACTGGCAGAACCGGTCTCTGAACGTACGCCGTATTTACCCGGTTCGTTCGAATAAATCTTCACCAATACTTCATCACTCGTGTCCTATCACATAGTCAAAACTCGTCGCTTCACGCGAACTGTAAAACGGATGCATCCGAACATGCTTGCGGCAACGCACGAAGCGATCGCTGCCATTGGCGAGAATCCATCAGTAGGCCAAGAGAAAAAGAGTGATCTTGCATTTTTCTTTGTTTACAAATATCGCGTACTGGATGTTCAGTATCTTCTGGCATATCTCATTGATGAGGAAGCAAAGGAAATCGCCTTGGTAGCCGTTGGAACGCATGAAAACTTTTATCGCGATCTAAAGCGATAGAAAACGTGGTGAGGTTGCTGGCTATTTGATCCGATAGGTCTTACTAAAGACGATCTTCTTCGCTATCGAGACAATCACGATATACAGGCCCGGTTTGAGGGTGTTTTTGCCGACTCTAGCCTTGGCTCCATTGATGGTCACTGCCGCCGAAGCGCCAGTCACGGAAACAGTAAGAACCCGGTTGAGCACGCTCACCTTTACGACTGGATTGGCCGAAGGCGCGGTTGTCGGCTCAGTTGTGGGCTTGGTCGTAGGTGTTGGTTTTGGAGTTGGTCCCGATGGAACCAAGACCTGAATGGTGAAAGTCCTGGTGATGGCCGGGAACCCTGACGTGGCCCCTTGAGTTGCTGTAATCGTCGCGGTGCCGATACCCCGCATCTGAATAATCGAACCTGAAAAAGTTACCACCGCAGAATTGGACGAGACGAAAGTCCACGGTGCCGATGATGATGACTTTGGCAGAACCACAATTGGCGCGACCGTTCCGTAGGTGATCTTGAGGTTCGCGAACTCACCGACTGCTGCCGCTGCTTTACCCGTCACTGTCGTTTGGACAGTATTGGACTGCGAGTAAATCCCCTGAGGTTTCTGTGTGGCCATCAAAGTGGCAGTTCCTACACCGACAATTTTTAGAGTGCCACCTGTTACAACCGCCACCTTTGTATTCGAAGAGGTAAATACCCATGTGCCAGTTGAATTCGACGTCGGCGCCTTGATGGTGATTGCTAGATCGCTGACTGATCCTTCAATGGGAGCAAAAACTCCAAGAGTCGGTATTGCACCGTACACACGCACAGATATGTGGGATGTGGCCGAGGCGAAGAATTGCGTTGCGGCTTGCGTCGCGGTGATATTTGCTAATCCAGCGGCTTTCACTTTTGCAGTGGTGCCAACAATTTCAACCACTGACGGATTATCAGAAACAAGTGTCCATTCACCGAGTGAGTTTGACGTTGGCGGTGTCAGAGTGAAATCCGGATCGTTGACAACTTTCTCAATCGAAGTCCACGCCCCCAAGGTGGGGGCGCCGGTCACTGTGAATGTCATAGTCACGGGGTCGGAGGGACCATATGTACTAGAAGCCGCTTGCGTCGCAGTAATCACCGTCTTGCCTGGCTTCACCATCGTCACTGTCGCGCCATTGATAGTTGCCACGCCCGGATCTGACGATATGAAACTCCAAGCACCAGTTGAGTTGGACGTCGGCGGCGTCAGAGTGACCGTATGCGAAGAGGTCAAGTCATAGGCAGTTGTCGCATCGGGGAACGAACCGAGAGTTGGTGGGGTGCCCTTGATTGTGAGTGTCATCGACACGCTAGCGGATGAAAAACTTCCAATCGCTGCTTGCGTCGCGGTAATCACCGTCGAACCAAAAGCGAGCGGTGTGACGACATTGCCCACTAATCGTGCCACGGCAGGATTTGAATGTGTGAAGGTCCAAGCCCCGGTTGAGTTTGAAGAAGGGGTGATGAGAGAAAGACTGGCCACGCTATCTTTCATAATGGTGATGCTCCCGAAGGGACCTAGAACCGGCTTGTTGGCATCTATCGTGAGAGTCATGGATTTTGAAACAGAGATCCAATTAATCGTCGCGCGTTGTGTAGCAGTAATGAGGACACTTCCACCATCGAGCAAAGTCACTTGATTTCCAGAGACAGTGGCTATTTTTGGGTCTGATGAAGAGAACGACCAATCGCCATCCGCACTCGACGTCGGCGCAGTCAGAGTGAAAACACGTTGAGTGATTGCGACAGTTTGCGAAGAGAAAGCCCCAACTGTCGGCGTACCGGGACTTACTCGCAACTGCGTCGCCCTCGATCGCTCGTTATACGTTCCACTTGCAGCTTGCGTCGCTGTAATCGTCGTTGTGCCTACCGACAAAATTTTAAGAGTATCTCCCGAGACCGTAGCCACATTTGTATTCGAAGAGGTATAGGACCATGTGCCCGGTGAGTTTGTTGTTGGATGAATAATCTTGATCGTCCCTGCACCATACGTCGCAGTCATGACCGGGAAGGGTCCGAAAAGCGTGTAAGTGGCCTGTGCTAATGGAGGAATCGCAATCGCGATGAGTGCTAGCACTAGCGTGGCAACTGCACCGCGGCGGATTTTCTGAGTGAGTCCATCAGTAAACGGGCGTGGAGTCAGGGAAGTTGATTTTCGCATAAGGGAATTATCCTCGCCGGCCGATAACTTTCGGGGATTTAGCCACGGCACACCGATAACAACTGTGTGATTAATCAATAGTGAAGTTAATCGCAATTGGCACTTCTGCCTTGCGCCTGTCGTGAAATAGGAGAAGGCTTCAAGAGTTGTTCGGTGAATGGAGAGGCCACCAATGTTTCAAGTGCGTATTCATGGTCGCGGGGGACAAGGCGTGGTCACAGCCGCCGAACTTCTTGCGCAGGCTGCTTTTTTTGAAGGCCGTCACGCTCAAGCGTTCCCGAGTTTTGGTTCTGAACGGACAGGCGCTCCCGTAGTCGCCTTTGCAAGAATTGCGGAAACCCCAATACGAGTCCGCGAGCCAGTGATGATGCCCGATGCGATCATCGTGCAGGACGAGACCCTTCTTCATGCCATTGATGTCTTCAACGGACTTTCACCCAGCGGCGCCGTCGTTATAAATACGACCCACACGCTTGCCGAGCTCGGCCTGGGTGAATTTGCCTCGACAAAGATCCGCTTTGTCACCGTTCCGGCGACTCAACTGGCCATGGAACACCTAGGCAAACCCGTACCGAACGCTGTTCTGCTGGGCGCTTTTGCGGCCTTTACCAACGCGGTCTCCCTTGACGCGGTCATTCGCGCAATCTCGGAAAGGTTTAGCAACAAACTTGCCGCTGGAAATTCATCCGCTGCCACTGCTGCCTTCGAGATTGTTCGCTCACAACTCACGCTAGAGCACGGAGAGCCAGCTCATGCTTAAACAAGTAGAAGGATCCAAAGCGGTCGCAGATACGGTCGCTTATTGCCGCCCAGAAGTAATTTGCGCTTACCCCATATCACCGCAAACTCATATCGTCGAGGCATTGAGCCGGCTAGTAAAAGAAGGAACACTTAAAAATTGCGAGTTCGTCAACGTCGAGTCTGAATTTTCTGCCATGTCGGTAGCGATCGGCGCCAGCGCAACGGGCGCTCGCACGTACACAGCAACCGCTAGTCAGGGACTCCTCTACATGGTCGAAGCCGTGTACAACGCCTCTGGTCTGGGACTGCCGATAGTGATGACTGTTGCGAATCGCGCCATCGGTGGACCTATAAATATCTGGAATGACCATAGTGATTCGATGTCACAACGCGACTCAGGGTGGATCCAGATGTACGCCGAGACCAACCAAGAGGCGACCGACTTACACGTCCAAGCCTTCAAAATTGCAGAGGAACTATCGCTTCCCATTATGGTCTGTATGGACGGATTCATCCTGACCCACGCATCAGAGCAGGTCGACATTCCAGAGCAGGAACAAGTCGATGCCTATCTTCCACCATTCGTACCGCGACAGATATTGGACCCAGATAATCCGGTCTCAATCGGGGCGATGGTCGGGCCCGAAGCTTTCACAGAAGTGCGCTACTTAATCCATGCTCGGACACTCCGTGCTCTCGATGTCATCCCGAAAGCATCCGAAGAATTTGAAAAGGTATTTCACCGTGAATCCGGCGGACTCGTCCGGCCTTATTTTTGCGACGATGCGGAAACAGTCGTCATCGCCCTCGGCTCGGTCCTCGGAACAATCAAAGACGTCGTGGACGAGCAACGCAGTCGCGGGGTTTCCATCGGCGTGCTTGGAATAACCACGTTTCGGCCCTTCCCCTTCGCAGCAGTACGCGAAGCTATTTCAAAGGCGAAGCGGGTCATTGTCATTGAAAAGGCATTCCAAGTGGGAATCGGCGGCATCGTTTCGGAAAATATCAGAGAGTCAATTTCTGGTCTCAATATCACGTCTTACTCCGTGATCGCAGGACTGGGTGGACGTCCCATCCTCAAAACCTCGCTAGATACGCTTTTTAACAAGGGCGTCGCTGACTCACTTGAGCCACTTACTTTCCTTGATCTAGAAAAAGAAGTGGTGGAGCGAGAGACTATCCGCGAGGGGGCAGTGTCATGACGACAACACCCGTAAAGTTTTACCAGGTTGGTAGTTTTGCAGTTGGCAATCGCCTCCTTCCACCAGAGATGCGCTCGGTTCAGTCCGACACCGAGCGAACGAACGCACTTACATCTGGACACCGTGCATGCCAGGGTTGCGGCGAGGCGCTCGGAGCAAGGTATGCACTCGATGCCGCGATGCGAGCGACGGATGGAAATCTAATAGCAGTCAATGCAACCGGGTGTTTAGAGGTTTTCTCAACTCCCTACCCAGAAAGCTCGTGGAGAATTGCCTGGCTTCACTCTCTCTTTGGCAACGCCCCTGCAGTTGCAACTGGCGTTGCAGCGGCTCTCAAAGCAAAGGGCCGCACTGACATTCGCGTCGTTGGACAGGGCGGAGATGGCGCAACCGTCGACATTGGTTTTGGTCCGCTCTCTGGAATGTTCGAGCGAAATGACGACGTCCTCTTTATTTGTTATGACAACGAGGCGTATATGAATACGGGCGTGCAACGCTCAGGTGCCACACCACCCGCAGCACGCACCGCCACAACTCAGGCTGTCGGAACCGAGCCGGGCAATGTATTCGGACAAGGCAAAAACCTTGCCCGCATCGCAATGGCTCACGAGATTCCCTATGTTGCAACGGCAACTGTCGCCGACCTACGAGATCTTGAAGCGAAGGTAACTCGTGCAATGGAGATACGCGGCGCGAGATACCTTCACATTCTTGTTCCTTGCCCTCTCGGGTGGGGATCTGAATCCTGTGACACGGTCCGCATTGCTCGCCTTGCAACGCAGAGCGGACTCTTCCCCGTATTTGAAGCCGAACATGGTGAAGTCACTTCCTCCACGCCAATTCGACAGTTGGCAAAGGTCGAGGAATATTTGAAGTTGCAGGGTCGTTACGCACATTTGTTTAGGCCGAATCGGAGAGATGATGTGATTGACCACCTACAAGCGATAGCAGATAAAAATATCAAGCGTTACAACTTGCTCCCAACCGATGCGGAGGCAAAGTAATGGAGCAACCGTATGCAATCACACTTGGTGTTGAAACGAGCCTTGCAAATCACACTGGATCGTGGCGCGTAGAACGCCCCCAATATGTGAGCTTGATGCCACCTTGCAACAATGCCTGTCCGGCTGGAGAGAACATTCAAAATTGGCTCTACATCGCAGAAGATGGATCCTATGAAGCCGCCTGGCGGGCACTGGTTATTGAAAATCCATTTCCGGCAATCATGGGCCGTGTTTGTTACCACCCATGCCAAACCGTCTGCAGCCGTGCACAGTTGGACGAAGCGGTCGGAATTAACTCAGTAGAGCGCTTTCTCGGAGATCATGCGATTGAGAAAGGTTGGAGCATCCCAGTCACCGCCCAACCAACTGGGCGCCGTGTTCTGATTGTCGGTGCCGGACCTGCGGGACTATCTGCTGCTTACCACTTGCGCCGATTTGGTCACGATGTCACAGTCCGGGATTCCATGAACGCCCCAGGCGGGATGATGCGCTACGGAATCCCAAAGTACCGACTTCCTCGCGAAGTATTGGACGCTGAAATCAAACGGATCGAAGATATGGGTGTCCGATTCGAAATGAATACTCGCACCACAGATGTGCGAGATGCCATCGAAGAGGGGTTTGATGCAGCTTTCCTCGCGGTAGGTGCGCACATCAGCAAACGCGCATACATTCCCGCCGGTGAGGCCGCCCGAATCCTCGACGCTATTTCGGTTCTGCACGATGTCGAAGATGGACAGACACCGATGTTAGGTCGAAAGGTCGTTGTCTATGGTGGCGGAAATACCGCCATTGACGTGGCAAGAACTGCAAAGCGGCTTGGCGCAGAAGAGTCGATCATCGTTTATAGACGGACCCGCGAAAAGGCGCCAGCCAACGACACGGAAATTACCGAAGCCCTTGAAGAGGGCATCCTCATCAAATGGCTCTCAACTATTAAGCAGGCCGATGAGGGGCATCTCAAGGTTGAGAAAATGAAGTTGGATGAGAAGGGATTCCCGCAACCCACAGGTGAATTCGAAGAACTAGAGGCCGATTCACTCGTTCTGGCTCTCGGCCAGGAATCTGACCTCACACTTCTTCATGGAGTTCCTGAACTTGAAGTTATCGATGGAGTACTGAAAGTGGACTCCATGATGATGACTGGCTATCCGGGAATCTTCGCGGGTGGAGATATGGTTCCTGCTGAACGCACAGTGACCACGAGTATTGGTCACGGCAAGAAGGCAGCGCGCAACATTGATGCATGGTTGCGCAAGGTCGAATACAGAGGCGGGGAAAAGCCAACCGTCGTTGAGTATAAGGATTTGAATCCTTGGTACTACTCAGATGCACCGCACGCAGTACGTCCTCGACTAGAAGGCGCACGCCGTGCAACCACCTTTGATGAAGTGGTCCAAGGACTCGATGAATCTACCGCTCTCTATGAGGCTCGTCGTTGTATGTCTTGTGGCAATTGTTTTGAATGCGACAACTGCTTCGGGGTCTGCCCGGACAATGCCGTGATCAAACTCGGGCCTGGCAAAGGCTTTGAATTCAACCTCGATTACTGCAAAGGGTGCGGTATCTGCGTCTCTGAATGTCCATCGGGGTCCATCATTATGATTCCAGAAAAGAGTTGACATGATTGTCTGTGTACCTGTTACCAAATCGCACGAAGTAGACCCACGTTGGGGAAGAGCAGATTGGGTAGCGTTGGCCGAAGTCGATGCAGGAGAAATTGTCGATTGGCGAGAAATTGAAGTCTCCTGGAGCACATTGCATGATGAAGGTACTGACGGGTCACACCACGCTCGTGTTGTAAAATTTCTTCGCGACAACAATGTCAACGCAGTTGTCGCCAATCACATGGGCGACGGAATGACGCGCATGCTCAAAACAATGCAAATACCTGTCTATCTTGGGGCCAGTGGCGACGCGAAAACAGCGATTCAAGTCGCCATTCCGTGATACCCATATTTCTCATCCCACCACTCACGCGCGAGTGCCAGCAACTGCGGCTCAGTGAGCCTTGTAATATCGACATCCAAGTTGCCCGTTACTTTCTTGGCTAATTCTGGATACTTTTTTTCAAAATAACTCATGAGCGCGGGATACGCACTTCCTTTCCCGTCGCCATGGGTCATAAATAAAACCTCTTTGGCTGGTTCAAGTGCCTCAGCAATATTTTTCAAATAGTCAACGGTGTAGACATCAACCCCACGCATGTGATGAAACTGAGCCATGCGGATGTGGTGATGGCGAGTAAATGGATTACGGGCTTTCACCAAGTCAGGTTCGGCTCCGCGCTCTAGATCTGGACCGAAGATTCGAGCTTCCTCCTGGGTGACGACCGCTACAGCGAATTGGCCTGTGATATCTGACATGACGTGCCTCCATTGACGCTCGCTATCTCGACTCTACTCCCGGAAGTGAAGCAGCACAAAGCTGGGAAGACCTATTTGCTTCTGGTTTAACACTTTGCTCCGTAATCATGAGGGAGAGTGTCAAGCATCAGCCGAATACACTGTCAAGCATCAGCCGAAGATAAATCGTCAAGCATCAGCCGAAGTAATACAAAAATATGGGTGGGCCCCGTCGGGATCGAACCGACGACCCACGGATTAAAAGTCCGTTGCTCTACCGACTGAGCTAGAGGCCCTCGCCACCCAAGATCAAGAAATCATGATCAAATGCGACGGACAAATCGTAGCCTGTTTTGCTACTTCCCCCGTCCACGTGAAGCACGCAGGAGGCGATCACGAATTGCAATGGCTAAACCGTCGCCCTCAGGAGCCAAGACCGCAATCTTCTTCAACCCTTGATCATCGCCTTCACGAAGGGCTGCATAGAGCACCCTCGCGTAATCCTCGGTGCTCTTTGGCGACGCAAGACGGATGGCGCCTTGCGGAGTGGCGATCGTTGAGAGTGCAATGAAACCTTCACCGGTTTGCGCGAGAGCGCCAAGAATTACTTGCGCCTTCGGGGAGTAATGATTCTCAAGCGAGCCAGAGACCCTCACAATGCTTTCGGCTGAATGATCAACTTCGAGTCCCGTACTTTCTTCAATCATCAATTCTGTAACGGCACCGGGGCGAAGTATGCGCGGTGCTTCACCGGTGCAATCAATAATCGTTGACTCGACCCCAACCAGTGAGGGGCCTCCATCGAGAATGATGTCCTGGGGAGTCAGATACTTTCCGATTTCCGATTCAACAGCGGCCGAGGTCGTCGGAGAAACTTGTCCAAATCGATTCGCGCTCGGCGCTGCAACTCCCAATCCCCCAATTTTCTCAAATGCGCTGAGTAGTGAGAGGGCGATCACGTGGGCGGGAACTCTCAATCCCACTGTGTCTTGCCCGCCAGTGATGAAATCTTTTGCAACTTCGCTTCGTGGAAGTATCAAAGTCATAGGTCCTGGCCAAAAGTCACGGGCGAGGGAAATTGCATATGTTGGAATATCGCTCGCCCAAATTTCCATCTTTTCCATCGCGCTAATGTGAACAATCAAGGGATGGTCTGCGGGACGCCCTTTGACTACGTAAAGTCGATCGATTGCACTTTCATTTGTTGCATCTGCCCCGAGTCCATAAACGGTTTCGGTGGGGAAGGCGACCAGCGAACCTTTTTTCAATTCACTCGCCGCCTGACTCAAAGTGTCAGCGGTACACATGGAAACAAAATTTTGCGCCAAGATACTCCTATGGCCAGAAACCAAGATCAACGCATTCGCGTTATGCGAATTATAGCCCGAATGAATGTCGGGGGTCCTGCTGTGCAGGTGTCGGGCTTGATGCGAGGCCTTGATCCATTGAAATTCGATCATCGATTGGTGACTGGATTCTGCGCAGAGGATGAATCAGACTATTTAGAGACAGTCGCGACAGATGTGCATGCCACTCGAATAAAAGGGTTAGGAAGGTCCATCTCTCCCAAGGCCGACTTCATGGCCTTTCTACTTGTCATGCGTGAGATTCGAACATTTCGTCCGCAGATAATCCATACACACACGGCCAAAGCCGGCGTCATCGGACGCGTGGCCTCAATACTTTCTGGCCGTCGTTCTGTGCGAGTTCATACCTACCACGGACATTTGCTGCACGGTTACTTTGACAAAGGCAAGACCACCATCGTGATTATCATCGAAAAATTTCTTGGATTATTCACAACAAGATTATTGGCTGTTGGTAAACAAGTTATGGATGATTTGCTCGAGGTAGGTATAGGTACACAGAAGAAATTCGGCGTGATGCCCCCGGGGCTTACATTGAATCCACTGCCATCTCGGGAAGATGCATGCAAAGAGCTGGGACTTGACCCCTCGCAGACGTACTGCGCATTCATTGGCCGTATTACAAAGATCAAAAGACCCGATCGTTTTCTTGATGTCGTTGCTGAAATTCACAATCAGCAAGTTCCCGTGCACTTTATTGTGGCTGGCGCGGGAGATTTATTGAACTATTGCCAAGAGCGAGTCGTCCTTGAAAACCTTCCCGTCACTTTTCTGGGGTGGCGTGAGGATATAGAAACGGTACTCGCTGCTTCGGATATGGTCCTTTTGACAAGTGACAACGAAGGAACTCCGCTCTCTCTCATTCAGGCGGGTATGGCGAAGATTCCGGTTGTATCTACAGATGTTGGATCAGTGCCAGAAATCGTCGTTGACCAAGAGACAGGAATCTTGACGGACCTCACCGTACGATCCTTAGTAAGTGCCGTCAGGGAACTCATTGAAGACTCGGGTCTTCGAGAGGATATGGGATTGGCTGCTTATGACTACACCATGCAGAGATACGGAGTTGAGCGTCTGGTGCAGGATCACCAGAATCTATATCTAGAACTCTTAGCTCGGAAAAATTAGTGATCGAGCCAGTTCCTAGCCCAGAGTTCGAGCATCAACATCGGCCAGATAACTGAATCACGATCCTGACCTGACATGTGCTGCTTTATAGTTTTCTCCACCTCTGCCTGAACGAACCAGCCACGGTTGCGTGCTGTCGAATCAGTGAGGAGGTCATAGGTCATCGGCTTTAATCCGGTTCGCAACCAGTCAGCTCTTGGAATGGCAAAACCCATCTTGGGGCGGTCGATTAATTCTGCAGGAAGCAAGGATCGAGCAATCTCTTTAAGAAGGTACTTGGTCTGGCGTCCCTTGATCTTGAACGAGGAGGGCAACGATGAAGCCCATTCAACAACCTCATGGTCAAGAAGTGGAGATCGCACCTCCAAACTATTCGCCATCGTTGCCATGTCCGCTTTCACCAAGAGGTCACCCGGTAGATACCACTCGAGATCAGAACGGAGCATTCGGGAAAGATCATCTCTTGCGCCTTCCCGTTCGAAATCTCCCTCAAATGCACTGGTGGCATTGTGAGAACAAAAATCTGGAGAGATTAAAGAAGAGAGTTCGGCATCCGATGCCAATGAAACCACCCCGCGATAACGCGACGCCAAAGATGGATAAGGTTGAATTTGGGAGAAGATCCGCCGAAGCTTCCGATTTGAAATCCCACCTCGTTTTAAAAGAGCCTTGCCCACGGGGGACGCGATATCCATGGCCATGTTCCACCGCTGCATCATGGGTGTTGCCAAGTATCGGTCATATCCCCCGAATACTTCATCGCCGCCATCGCCGCCCAAGGCCACAACGACTTCCTGTCTCGCAAATTTTGCAAGCATATACGTCGGGATAATTGAAGAGTCGGCAAAAGGTTGATCAAGGGATCTAGAAAGTTGCTGCAATAAGAGAGCGGGGTCTGGAGAGAGTCTCTCTTCAACATGCTCAGTCCCCAAATAATGTGCGACTTCCCGCGCGTACTTTGACTCGTCGTATCGTGGATCGTCAAAACCAATTGAGAATGTTCGAACTTTTCCAGGAACAAGTTGTGTCATGTATGCAGTAACAACAGTTGAGTCGTACCCTCCGCTCAAAAATGATCCCAGTGGGCGCTCTGAAACAAGTCTTCGATCAACAGCTTCCTTAATCAACTCTTTTGTTCGATCAATCGCATCTTCAAATGAGATCTGCTTTTCACTTGAGTAGTCAGGAGACCAGTACTTCAATGTGGTCAATGACCCGTTCTGCCATGTGCCCACCGAGGCTGGTGGAATTTGGTTGATCTCATTAAACGCAGATCGAGGGGCATTTACGTATCCGAAAGAAAGAACTTCGGATATCGCCTCCGAACGCAGGGTTGACTTCGCACCCGCAGCGATCAAAGCTTTCACTTCAGAGGCAAAGAGCAGGGTCCCATCTGGTTGGAGTGAATACCAGAGTGGTTTCTTCCCCATCCGATCTCGCACAAGTAGCAACGATTCTGTGCGTTGATCCCATATGGCTATGGCAAACATCCCATTGAGTTTCTGGACAAACTCGAGTCCGTATTCTTCATAGAGATGGACAACGACTTCCGAGTCGCCATTCGAGCGAAATTTATGCCCTTTGGATACTAGAGCCTCTCGCAGTGACTTGTAATTATAGATTTCACCATTAAAAACCATGTGAATTGTTCTGGCTTCATTCGACACAGGTTGTTGACCGGTGCCGACATCAATGATCGCAAGGCGGCATATTCCCAACGCGACCCCTAAATCAAAAAAAGTACCCCGCTCATCCGGTCCGCGGTGGTCTATCGAATCAAGGACACTCCCGAAGGAATCTTTCTTGGGAGCGCTGGCTCCAACACCTCCGGCGATGCCACACATATTGCGTCAGTCAGAGACCGTCGGACCGTTGGCGACAGTTTCTCCGAATGCCTTTAACCAATCAACGGTCTCGGATAGCGCCTTCTCGAATTGCATAGGAACAACAGAGGGAAATAGCTTCTTCAGAAGAACAGGGGAGTTCTGGGACTCTTTGACATCTCCTGGGCGAATTGGCATGAAATTTACGTGGAGATCTGGGAAATGCACCTTAAGCATCTCGATAGTGTCAAGAAGAGAGATACGATTGCCATACGCAAGATTGATCGCCCCGTCATGAGTGACTTTACGTTCCATGGCATCCAAGCAGATATCGACAACAGTTCTTATGTAAGTGAAATCGCGTGACTGTGACCCGTCACCGAAAACTTCAATAGGTTCGCCGTGCATTGCTTTCCAGATCCATTTTGGAATTACGGCCGCATATTCATGATCGGGTCTTTGCTTAGGTCCGAAAACGTTGAAGAAGCGGAGCAATGTCACTGGAACGTCATACGCCGTTCCATAAGCCTGAACGTATCCCTCCGCAGCCAACTTGCTTGCGGCATATGGAGTCATGGGTCCAAGCCACATCGACTCATCCTTCGGAAGTGCACCATTTCGTCCGTATACGGAGGAAGAAGAACTGAAAAAGACATGAGCGCCTGTGGCGCGTGCAACTTCCAAAACATTGAGCGTGCCTGTTGCGTTCACATCATGGGTCGCTACTGGATTCTTTAGTGACCGCGGAACCGAGCCACGTGCGCCCAAATGAAAAATCACATCTGCGTTGCCGACCGCGTTTCTTAACTTATCTGCGTCCACCAGTGAGACCTTGTGGAGCTTGTTTATATCGGTGTTTACATTGGAAAGAAGTCCAGTAGACAGATCATCAACAATGCTCACCTCATGCCCTTTTTGGGTTAAAGCGGCCACAAGATTAGAACCGATAAACCCAGCACCACCTGTTACGACGACGTGTGACATAACCGCACCCTATCAATTTTACTCATCTGATTATGACTGGACTCTTAGCCATTACACAGACAATTCGCTTGCATTTTCAATTCCGCGTACGAGAATTAGTACATGAAAAAACTTAACTTAAAACGCGTCGCCGTCATCACATTGGCGGGAGCCTTAGTCGGGGGCATTGTCCTAGCCCCGGCAAGCGTGGCGGCTACAACAAAGCGATATTTGTCAATATCAGCCGAAGGAACCGTCAAAGTGACTCCCGACGCTGTCAGGATTAACGCGACTGTTACTTCCGTTGCTGGAACGAGCAAGGAAGCACTTGCGGCCACGGCTGCATCTGCGGCCGCTGTCCGAGCCACATTCCTCGCAAATGGAATAGCTGCGAGAGATATTGCATCCCAGAGTGTCACGATCTACCCGGAATACAAATACACGCAAGATGGGGGCTCAGTACTCATCGGATACAGAGCGAGTCAGAATTTTGTCGTGGTAGTCCGAAAAGCATCAACTGCTGGAGCAGTTGTTGATGCAATCGTGGCAGCTGGTGGAGATAATCTCCAACTCAGCGGCGTAACTCCATTTGTCCTTGACTCAAGCAAAGCGACAGCAAGTGCTCGTACGGTTGCAGTCAAAAACGCGAAAGCAAAAGCCGCGTCGTACGCCTCACTTCTTGGAGTCAAACTAGGCAAAGTAAATCACTTGATTGAAAACTCTTCGCCTTCCCCTTATCCACCGATTATGTCCGTATCGAAAGACTCTGCAAGTTCTACTGAGATTGATCTCGGATTACAGGATGTAACTGTGTCAATCAGCGTTGAATGGGCACTGATGTAGTCAAATCGTTGGTAAAACCGCCCCATCAGCACCTCGAGATGGGGCGGTTTTACTGCGCGGTGCAATAAAGGTACGATTTGCGAGCCTCAAACGTCCCCATCGTCTAGGGGCCTAGGACATCGCCCTTTCACGGCGGTAACACGGGTTCGAATCCCGTTGGGGGCACTGGTCTCTATCCGAGGTACTCGCGCATGCAGTGCGCGAATACTGATAGAGCGAGGCCTGGTAGCGCAGTTGGTTAGCGCGCCGCCCTGTCACGGCGGAGGTCGCGGGTTCAAGTCCCGTCCAGGTCGCAAGAGTTTGGCGTTGTACTTGTGCGACGCTGAAATCTTGGAGGCTGGGTAGCTCAGTTGGTACGAGCGCGCGACTGAAAATCGTGAGGTCGACGGTTCGATCCCGTCCCTAGCCACAACCGTCTTCCAACACAAAACACTAGGCCCCCACTTTGATGTGGGGGCCTAGTGTTTTGTCTTCTGTTTAAACGGGCTTAATCGTCATCAGAGTTGTGACCTTTACTAACGACGACAAGTGGTCCAAGTACTGGAAGCGCCGGCGCTCCCGCAATTACGGTGCCAGTGAAACCAATGGCGAAACTGGTTATAGGCCGTGATTTATTACTGTTCGCACTTGTAGGTACCGTGAACTTGACCGTCACATTCGTTGCCCCTGTCGTGACCGCAAACCACTTTCCTTTGTGGTCGGGCCGATTCCAGGTATAGAGAACTCCGCTTCCAGTTGCGGTCCCTACTCCATTAACGGATGAATAGGTGTTCAACGCCCCTTGGAATTTCCACTGCTTTGGAACCATCCAGGTGGCCTTCCCTGCAACCACAGTTGACGTATCAAAAGTCGGAAGAACTGATTTGATGAGAAGGTTGAAACTGGCCTTCCCGAATGGCGAGATATAAGAGCCTGCTCCGCTCATAACAACACGGGGTTCAACATGGACCTGAGATCCAACATTCAGCTCCATTGAATTGCTGGTGGCAGCCAGGCAGTAGCCGTCACCCGGATAGGTTGCCAGTAATCGATACTCGCCGAGGATCCAATTGGTGGTTACGACCGGACTCGTGAGTGGATAACTGCCCACAACTCCGGTTAATGGATTCTTGTTCAAGGAAAATGAAATCGGTCCAGCACAAACTCCAGTACCAGATTTCGGAGATGCAACGGCGCTCAGAGTCAAAGTGGCACCAGGTAAGAACTTGCCTGACGTTGGGTTAGTTATTTGAACCCTTGTTTCCACTTTGTTGGCAGTGCACGATGGTTTAATTATTGAATTCGCATTGAGTGCCACTGATCCACCCAATGACAAAATGCGACCCAACACTTTGGCGTTTGCCCCGCTGGTGAAATTCAAATTGGTCAAAATCGTACCTTTAAAATCTGAATTTGCCCCCAGCGTTGTAGTGGTTCCTACTTGCCAGAACACATTACATGCCTGTCCTCCGTTGACGATATTGATCTGACTTGAGGCAGCGGTATTAAGACTCGCAGGAGTTTGTAAGATGAAGATTGCATTGGGATTTCCTTGAGCATCCAGTGTCAGCGTTCCAGTTACTCCCAAACCTGTTGGATTGCTATAAACACCAGGAATTAACGTTTGACCTCCAAGATCAGCCGTGAAAACGGAAGATGGTGCTGCTGCAACAGCCGAAGCGTAAGCAGTTGCTAGATCAGTCTTGGCTCCGATCGCAGTCGCGTTACCAAAATGGTACAAACCGGAGAGCACCACCGTTCCGCTATCCGAATAATTAACCGTCGGATATAGGCCAATGTCGCCTTGGATTGTCGTTGCTCCAGTGTTTGAAATCCCGCCGCCCGCGAGTACAGCAAAGTTACTTGCCTGTCCAAGGGAGATAGCAGTTGCTGCAGATGCAAGTGGCGTCGCAATTACCATGAAACTTGATGCCACCATTGAGATAATGGTTGCGTAAGCGAATTTCGTCTTCCTTTTCTTTTCTTTAACGACTTGAGTTACTAAGTTCATGTCTCTCTCCATAATGTCATTACTTTGAGAACCTGTAACACCTACTCGGGGTTGTAGGTTCCTAGCGGATGGGGTTTCGCTAGGTCTTCAAGATAAGCGTCGTATCCTTAAGTCATTCTGTGAAAATATTGTCAGAACTCTGTCGGAAGAGTTTTAGATCGCCGCTCAATTCTTCCAAGCGCGCCTGCAAGGCGATTGGGTCTGCATCTATGACTATTCGCTTATCTCTGGCCAATTCACCATGCACGATAGAAATATCACGTGCCTTCACGCCAAACGCCTTAGCCAGTTCTTTACGTACCGCGTCATTTGCCTTGCCATCTACTGCAGGAGCTTGGACCGCCACGATCAACCGCGGAGGGTCTCCAACGGTGCCACCAACTTTATTTCGCTTGGCGCTTGGCCTTACGCGAATTTCTATTAACACTAATTTGCCTTAAGAATAAAATCACACGGAACGAGAATTGAACTTCGACCGGAGCCGCACAAAAAGGAAAATCAACGGAATAAAAATGATTGATCGGTGTCTAAATGAAGTACCCAAATTGACTTCCACGAGGGCGCTAAAGGTGACAAGAAAGACCAAGAAAATAAGTGTGAACAAGATTGCTGGATCTCGTAGGAACTTTGATTTTCGAGAACGGATCACCTGAAAACCGACGACTATGTAGAGCAGCCACCAGAGCGGAGTCTCAAACGAGACAATGGTAAGTGCTATTCCACCTTGGTCCAAGAATGGAATCGGCCCAAAGAGGAATAGGAACGCTGGACGGAAGATTGAAAGTGGGTCGTGAACACTCCCCGGTTTGAGGATGTACCCGCTCAGAGATGAACTATCCGGAAGTGCTGCCTTGCTCTTCTTGACCAGGCCACTTTTTACTTTTTCATCCCAGATATTGTGAACCTTGCTGGCGATGCCAAGTGCAGTCAGGACTCTTGTAAACGGAGAATCTGGATTATCCAGCAGATAGAAATGGAGAGCGATGAGAGTCGTATCGCCATGAAAAGTTATGACTGTAACCGGCTCACTTGATCCCGTCGGCCCCAAAGGACCACCAGGACCACTTGGACCACTCGATCCTCCTGATCCGCTCGATCCGCTCGATCCTCCTGATCCGCTCGATCCGCTCGATCCTCCTGATCCGCTCGATCCTCCTGATCCCAATTGATCGTTGGGAATGGCCACCTGCACTATCGAATCACCCGATCGTCCGCCCACCGACGTGACGTCAGTATGGAAAACAGATGTCACTATAAATTGGAATGCATACCATGAAGTCGTACTTGCAAATAAAATGGATGGAACGAGAAAGAGAGCTAGTATCACATGGATAAGTTTTCTTCTGTATTTTCGTCGGATGACCTCCACAACTATCAGCCCAATTGCAGCTGCAACCATGCAGATCCAGAGATAGCTTTTGGTGGAAAGTAGCCCATACGAGCCCAGAACAAGGAGAAAAAATGCTCTCTTCTCTTCTCCCTCAAAAAAATAGGTTATGCCCACGAGTATGAGTGTGATCTCGAAAAGAATAAAAGCCTCTCTTAATCCTACCGAGCTCCATAAGAAGACTGAAGGAATGAAGGAGAAATAAAAAATCCAGTTGCTGCCCTTGGCAGCGGATTGCGATCGATGATACAGATTCATTAAGAGAATCAAACTCGCTGTCATCAGTGCAATTGAAAGAAATCTGATCGCTAAATAGTCGGGCAGACCAAGAATATTTAATACTTTTGCCGGCAGATATGAAATCCATAGAAATGCCTTGGGAGCAGTAATCCATCCGCTGGCCAATTGAGGATTCGCATCTGTGCTTCCATACAGATTGTTAAAAGTATATAAATACCCACCTTCGTCAGGCGCAAAAGCAAAAAGCCTCCCGAGGAAGACTGCGATGAGAACGTGTGTGGTTATAAAAACAGAGATAAACTTATTGCGCCACACAACTCCAGGTCCTCGGGTGAGGAGATCAACAAAATTGGGCATCAACCAGGTGCCTACGCAGATCCAGATTTGCGCTGAAAGCGCTTAGGGGCACCACCTGCCGCCTGACCGCCGCCCACTTTCGATCCACTCAATGGACCACTCGTGCTTCCTGTAGCGCCCTTCTGCTTCTTCTTTTCCAGGGCTTCGAGGAACTTGGCACGGGCTTCATCAGCAGGCTTCTTTTCAGGCATGCGCACAGGGTACTACCGCCCCGCCTCAACTTTCCGCCTAATCCTCACTAGGGATTCTGAGAAAATAGATTAGGAGTGAAGTCCAGAAGAGTCCTCCAAGAATCATTAACAGATAACCGTATTGATCTGACCAATGATAAATCGCAAAGGCCAATGCACCGAAAACCGCGGCGGCGAACCAGAGGATGGGAGCAACGATGTGCCGATTGATCCCCACTCTTAAAAGCCGATGCGAGAGATGGTCGCGCCCGCCCTGGAACGGTGAAATCCCACGATAGATTCTTGTCCCAACCGCAACCGTAGTATCAAGAATTGGCAGAGCCATCAAAAAAAGCGGAATGGCCAGAGACTTGCTCCGTGGAGCAAGATCTGGATTCAGTCGAATGGTCAACACGGAGATAATAATTCCCAGAAACAGTGATCCCGCATCGCCCATATAGATCTTTGCCGGAGCCTTGTTCCACATGAGAAACCCGGCAGTGGCACCTGCGGTGACGATCGCAAGAGCGCTGACTAGGACTTGCTGGCGATCGTAGGCGATGAAGAAAAGGAAGACCGCGATTACAGCGACGGTCCCAGATGCACCACCGTCCAGATTGTCAAAAAAGTTGATGGAATTGCAGACTCCAACAATCCAAAAAATCGTGACTGCGCTATCCAAAATCTTGATATTAAGTGGCGTCCCAATCGTGTTGGTAGAAATCAGAATAGATGCAACAACTACCGCTGCAATAGTCTGAAGAACCAAGCGTGGCCAGGGCTCAAGACCCCTAAGATCGTCAACCAGTCCCATAATTGAAATAGCGAGAGCGGGAATGAGGACTGAACTAGCAAGTGCGAAAGTATGCATCGAAAAGTCCGAGTAAAGCATTGCTCCATAGCTGGAGATAAGAATTCCAATAGCGATCGCCACTCCACCCAAATAAGGAACAGGCTCTTTGTGTGTTTTGCGCGGGATATTTGGAGAGTCGACTGCGCCATTTCGGATCGCAAGCGAGCGCATGATCGGAGTCAATGCGCCAACCAGAATGAAGGTGAACGCACCAAGCAATAAGAATTGCCTTATTGAATACTGCATTTTTCTATCGTGAGAATATTTCTTTAGTTGCCCGAGTTCGGACGGCTTTGCAGAAGCTCTTTAACTTCCGACTCTCGGTATCTGCGATGACCACCGAGAGTGCGAATAGAGGTTAATTTGCCTGCTTTTGCCCACCTAGTGACCGTCTTTGGGTCTACCCGAAAGAGCGCGGCAACTTCCGCCGGCGTGAGAAGGACTTCTGCGTCGGTAAGCCTGTTCATACGAATTACCTCCACAGATGTCCGTTTCGCACCAATATGACAGGAAGTATCCGCCTTTGTTGCCTCTCGTGCAAGAGGCCCATCACTTTCTCCTGCTTACTTACATTGCCTGTTCGAAAGCAGCAACTTCTCGCCAGCGCGTTACAAGCCGCTCGTAACCTCGACCAGCTACGGCACCGTCACCCGAGGCAAGTCCAGAGACAGAACTCAAGACATCTTCAATGGAAGTATCGGCATCAAGGCCCTCTTCGCCTTTCCCGAGTAGAGACCTCTCAAGATATTCAGCAAGCCCCCCATAATCGAGTTCGAGAAATGATTCAGGATGAAAATTGTCTAGCCAATTCCCCAGGTCTTGTAATTCCTCTTCGACTTGGCCGGGGCCAAAGGCATTTCGAACTGCGCTGTGAGTAATGAGACAGCGGGTTTTCGCATGCGCCAACGCGGTGCGAACAACTGTGAAAGGACCGTAACTGTCTCTACCGCGCACTCGCTCTTCCGGGATAAATAGTGTGAACCAGCGCGGAGGAATAATCCAATTCTGAGTCAAAATGTGAGGCACTTTACTTTCGACAAACTCAAATCCAGAAGTCATGACCTCTTCGAATCCTTCGGGAATAAAGAGTGAACTCACAGTGGGTGGAAGTGATGATTTAAAATCCTCGATAGCTGCCCAGCATCGAGTGGCAGTAGACCACGGTGATACGAACCGCGCGTTATCAATATCGATAACATGCACGCCGTCAGGTCTTAGAGCTGGCGACTCAGGAGAGATGATTCTCCGCAATGCACGCATCTGCTCGGCCCGCGTAGAATTCTCTGTCGCGGCGATCGTCGACCACCTCAGGCGGTCAGCAGGTTCAAATGAGGAGATTGGTTCGTAGACTCGTAACGACGCAACGTACGGAGTCGGGCGCACGGCGACTACGCCCGTGGAATGTAGTTGCCCTCAGCGAACGGATCGTCATCGTCACGATCTTTCGCCGGATCAGGCTCTCCATGGAGCTCTTTTGCTAGGCGGTCGAGATCCATCTCTTGGGATGAATACTTCAGATCGCGAGCAACCTTGGTCTGCTTGGCTTTTGAGCGGCCGCGCCCCATAGCGTGACCTCCTTAACTATGTTCAATCAGAGAGGTAGGTTATCGTGCTTGGTAGGAACCTTCCAAAGCGGCCCCCTGAGACTCGGGGATTTCTAAGACTTCACCTGCTATCCAGGCCTTCATTCCGCGAGCAGCCAGCGTTTTGAGCGCCAAATCAGCGCTCTCGGAGCTAACTACAGCCACCATGCCCACTCCGCAGTTCCAGGTCGCCTCATAGTCAGCTCGGGCAATCCCACCCAGATTGGCTAGGAGATCGGTAGCTGGAGGCAGTGCCCAGGTGGAGCGGTCAAAACGGGCTGTCAGGCCGGGGGGGATCACTCGGGCAGTATTGGCTGCCAACCCCCCACCAGTTACATGGGCAAAAGTGCGTAGGTCTGTTTGAAGGGCCTTTATTAAAACGAGGCAATCACGGGTGTAGATCTCAGTCGGCGTCAGGAGTTCTTCTCCGAGTGATTTTCCGAAATCTTGGTAGGTATGACCAAGATCCAACTTGCTCGTCACAAGAATATGGCGAATTAAAGAGTACCCATTGGAGTGAAATCCACTCGACGGCATCGCCAACACCAAATCGCCCACTACAACTTTCTCAGCACCGAGGAGATTAGGCGCATCGACCACTCCCGTGGCAGCGCCGGCAATATCGAATTCATCCTCTTCCAATAGCCCCGGATGCTCTGCTGTCTCTCCGCCGATCAGCGCAGTGTTGGCTTTCTGACAACCCACCGCAATTCCTTTGACGATTTCCGCAATCCGTTCAGGAAATACTTTTCCGACGGCGATGTAATCGGTCATAAAAAGTGGCTCGGCTCCGCACACGACCAAATCATCTACCACCATTGCAACAAGATCTTCACCGATCGTGTCGTATATTCCCATTTGCCGTGCGATCTCTGTCTTTGTGCCAACACCATCGGTGGACGTAGCAAGTAATGGCCGTTTGTAATTCTTAAGAACCGAAGCATCAAAGAGTCCAGCAAATCCGCCAATGCCACCGACAACTTCTGGTCGAGATGCTTTGGCGATTGACGCCTTCATTAATTCAACTGCACGTTCTCCAGCGTCGATGTCCACACCTGCATCACGATATGTAGACATCAATGGGCTCCCTGAACGGGCGTAATTTCCAAACGCATCTTTCCCTCAGACATATCTGTGGGAATTGAGATGGGATACTCGCCAGTGAAGCAAGCGTGACAGAGTTTGGATTCAGCGATCGTCGTTGCCTCAATTAATCCTTCGAGCGACACATATCCAAGTGAATCGGCACCGATCGAACGACGGATCTCTTCGATCTCCAAGCCACTCGCTATCAACTCAGCGCGAGAAGCAAAATCAATTCCATAGAAACATGGCCACTTAACAGGGGGGCTGGAGATCCGAACGTGAATCTCGCGCGCACCTACTTCGCGAAGCATACGCACGATGGCACGCTGAGTATTGCCGCGCACAATCGAATCATCCACTACGACAATTCGTTTGCCTTCGATTATCTCGCGTAAAGGATTGAGTTTGAGGCGAATTCCCAGTTGTCTAATAGTCTGGCTTGGTTGAATAAAGGTTCGGCCTACGTAGGAATTTTTTACAAAACCGGCACCGTATGGAATTCCTGATGCCCGTGAATAACCGATAGCTGCCGGTGTCCCTGATTCGGGGACGGGTATAACCAGGTCTGCTTCAACAGGATGTTCATGAGCCAGGCGCTCGCCCACAGCCACGCGAGTTGCGTGAATACCCCGACCGGCGATGGTTGTATCCGGTCGAGCAAGATATACATACTCGAAAAGACAGCCCTTGGGGTCTTTTGGAGCCCAGTGCTGTGAACGAATACCAGTCTCGTCGATAGCAATAAATTCACCCGGTTCGACTTCACGGATAAAAGATGCCCCAACAATGTCCAAAGCAGCGGTTTCGGATGCGACAACCCATCCACGTTCCAATTTTCCAATAACAAGTGGGCGTACTCCATGTCGATCACGCGCCGCATACAAAGTGTGCTCATCCATAAAGACAAGCGAGAAGGCACCTTCGAGAAGTGGGAGGACTGCCATCGCGCTTGCTTCGAAATTCTTCTCATCTCGACTTGCGATAAGAGCAGTCATGATTTCAGTATCTGTTGTTGCGCCGCGATCTTTACCGGCCGCCAGAACGGTCTGGCGTTGGAGCATCTCCGCGAGACTGCCGGTGTTTGTCAGATTTCCATTATGGGCAAGAGCAAGCGTTCCATATGTTGTGGGACGAAGGGTCGGTTGTGCATTCACCCACGTGCTTGAACCGGTAGTCGAATACCGACAATGTCCGATTGCCAACTCGCCCTTTAGCGAAATGAGATCAGCTTCCGTGAAAACTTGAGAAACTAAACCCATATCCTTATAGACAAGAATTCTCTCGCCATCACTCGTTGCGATACCGGCAGATTCCTGTCCGCGATGTTGAAGGGCATAGAGTCCATAAAACGTCAGCTTGGCAACTTCTTCACCTGGTGCCCATACTCCAAAGATTCCGCACTCGTCCTGCGGGCCCTTCTCTTCAGAGAAGAGTTCGTGAGTAAGCAGTCCATCGGGGCGGCGGGTCATTTTGTACATTGACCTCGCTTTCTGAATAGAAAACCAAATACATTTCCAACAAAATTTGATTGCCTTGCCAAGAGAATTATCAAAGTATAACGTGCATTGTAAGTAACTGCGGATGCTCCGAGCCCGTCGGGGCTACTCATGATGTATTCCTCAGTGGAAGATACGGAGAGAGGTCAGCACGGGCTCCGGAGGCGCGGACCAACCCCGATGCAAGGGCATCTCTCCATGTCTGAGTTCCATCTACCAAGGCAAGCCATGTTTCTGCATCCATCTCGATGACATTTGGCGGAGTCCCACGTGTATGAGTTGGTCCTTCTCCACATTGGATCGCGGCATACGGTGGTACGCGTACCTCAATGGCCCGACCAGGTGCGGCCAATGAAAGTTGACGCAGAGTTGCCTTGACCGACTCAAGGATCTCTTTATCTAACATTCTTGGATAGCTACCCAAAAAGTTTCGGGATTGTGTCCGTATAGCTTTTCTTTAATTCATCCAGTGGGATCGCTACTCCGTTGATAGTGAGTGAATTACCACCTGACATTCCAATCTTCGTTAGCACAATCTTCTGAGATCGAGCGAGTTGGCTCAGGCGGTCAGCATTCTTCGATTCGACCGCTACAACGACACGACCTGGAGTTTCACTGAGCAATGCAGTCGCAACATCGCCTGACAGAGAAATAGTTGCACCGACATTCTTTCGTAATGTCATTTCCGAAAGCGAAGCCACCAATCCTCCTTGACTCAAATCATGTGCCGCCTCAAAAATTGGCTGCCCTTCGAGGAGCAAATTTATCAATCGCATTTCACGTTGAAGGTCTGCAACGGGTGACTTCCCTCCACGTTGGCCATGCATGTAGGCCCATTCACTTCCGGCAAAATCATCTTGAGTCTCGCCAAGCAAATAGAGTTCTAAGCCCCCGCGATCCAGTGCCATCGGTGTTCGTGTTCGTACATCCTGGATAACACCAAGAACTCCGATAACCGGTGTCGGCAAGATTGCTACAGACCCAGTCTGGTTGTAGAAGGAAACATTTCCTCCAGTGACAGGCAATCCCATTTCCAAACAACCATCTGCAAGTCCTCGGACTGTCTCAGAAAATTGCCACATGACTTCTGGATCCTCTGGTGAACCAAAGTTGAGACAATTGGTGACCGCCAGTGGTTTCGCTCCAGCGGTGGCAATATTGCGAGCGGCTTCGGCCAACGCCAACTTCGCGCCCTCGTATGGGTTCAGATATGACCATGAGGCATTGGCATCGGTCGAAATAGCTACACCGAGATGGGTTTTCTCATCAATTCTTATCATCCCAGAATCCTCGGGCTGCGATTGGATCGTGTTGCCTTGAACGTACTTGTCATATTGAGCAGTCACCCAACTCTTGTCAGCCATGTTCGGACTAGCCATAAGTTGGAGCACAGTGGCACGAACTTCCTCTGCAGACTTTGGCATCGGAAGCGAAGGCACTTGAGAAGTAAGTGCATCGAGATACTTCGGCTTTGTGATCGGACGATTGTAGACAGGGCCTTCGTGCGCGACGGTGCGTGGAGGAACGTCAACAATGACCTCTCCATGCCAAGTAATTATTAATCGATCTCCACTTGTAACTTCACCGATAACAGTCGCCGTAACATCCCACTTCTTGCAGATCTCAAGGAAGCGGGCGATCTTGCTTGGCTCGACGATTGCACACATGCGTTCTTGCGATTCACTCATCAAAATCTCTTCAGGAGAAAGACTTGGATCGCGAAGTGGAACATCATCTAATGCCACATTCATGCCGCCTGTGCCAGCTGAAGCAAGCTCGCTGGTAGCACACGAAAGTCCGGCACCGCCCAAATCTTGAATACCTACAACCAAATCCTCAGCGAAGATTTCGAGCGAGCATTCAATGAGAATTTTCTCCGTAAACGGATCGCCAACCTGAACGCTCGGTCGCTTAGCCGAACCTTTCGATCCAAAAGTTTCACTTGCAAGAACCGAAACTCCTCCTATGCCATCTCCGCCAGTCTTTGCTCCAAAAAGCACTACAAGATTTCCAGCACCTGACGCTTTTGCCAGTTTGATTTCGTCGTGACGCATGACGCCGACGCAGAGGGCATTTACAAGTGGGTTGCCCGCATAAGTCTCGTCGAAACTGATTTCGCCACCAATGTTTGGGAGCCCGAGACAGTTTCCGTATCCACCAATACCTGCAACAATGCCAGGAAGTACTCGTCGTGTATCCGCAGCATCTGCAGGGCCGAATCGGAGTGGATCCATGATTGCAATCGGTCGAGCACCCATCGTCAAAATGTCTCGAACAATGCCACCCACTCCAGTTGCAGCTCCCTGATAGGGCTCAACAAATGAGGGGTGGTTATGGGATTCGATTTTGAAAGTTACCGCATAACCCTGTCCTACATCGACGACCCCTGCATTCTCACCAATGCCAACCAGAAGAGCATTGGTTTTAGGGGCTTTTTCGCCAAATTGGCGTAGATGCACCTTTGAAGACTTGTAAGAACAGTGCTCGCTCCACATAACGGAGTACATGGCCAACTCACTCGAACTTGGTCGCCGGCCGAGAATTTCGCGAATTTTTTCGTACTCATCGAGTTTGAGGCCAAGTTGCGCAAAAGGTTGTTCAACGTTGGGGGTCGTACTCGCAATCGCGACAGTATCTAATGACATTTACTTTCCTACCATCTGGCTAAGGACTGATGTGAAGAACGCACGGCCGTCTGCACTTGGCCCTGTCAAAGAATCAATAGCGTGCTCAGGATGTGGCATAAGTCCAACAACATTTCCACGAGCATTGGTAATTCCCGCGATCAAATTGCGCGAGCCGTTGGGATTCTCTCCAACGTAACGAACTACGACCAGTCCTTCTCCTTCTAGACGCTCCAACGTCGGATCATCACACTGAAATGAGCCTTCGCCATTTTTTAGCGGGATAACAATTTCCTGGTCTTTGGTAAAAGCTGACGTCCACGCGGTGGAAGTATTTTCAATTCTTACTCTCTGATCTGTGCAGAGAAAATGCAAACCCTGATTTCGAGTGAGGGCACCAGGTAACAAGTGTGATTCACACAAGACCTGAAATCCGTTGCAAATCCCGAGTACCGGCATTCCCGCATTTGCCTTTTCGATGATGGAAGTCATTACAGGAGCAAAACGCGAAATGGCACCACAACGCAAATAGTCCCCATAAGAAAATCCACCGGGAAGAACTACCGCATCTACTCCGTGCAGTTCTGAATCCGCGTGCCAGAGAGAGACTGACTCTGCACCGACAGCTCGAATAGCACGCGCAGCATCGTGGTCATCTAATGAACCAGGAAAAGTGACGACGCCAACTTTCACTTACTTTTCCACTCTTACGGTGAAGTTTTCAATAACCGGGTTGGCCAACAAGGTCTCCGCCGCACGAGAGATTTCCGTCAATTGCGCAGCTGATGGCTCGCCCTCCACTTCGATCTCAAATCGCTTCCCCTGCCGAACGGAGGTGGCAAAAGTAAAACCTAGTCGGGGTAAAGCGGCACTCACTGCCTGCCCTTGCGGGTCGAGAATTTCTGGCTTAAGCATTACATCGACCACGATTTTTGCCATGTGGATCTGCTCCTTTGTCCTTTAATCCTTGAAGGGTCTGCCAGTTAGTCTCAAATATGCGTCTCGGTAACGCTCTGCTGTCTTTTCGACGATCTCTGCAGGCAGCTCAGGCGGGGGGGATTCACGATCCCACCCACTTTCTACCAAGTAGTCGCGGACAAATTGCTTGTCGAAGGAGGGCTGGGCGCCACCAGGGCTCCACGTTTTCGCATCCCAGAACCGAGATGAGTCAGGAGTGAGAGCTTCATCGCCAAGAGTAATCTCACCATTCTCATCAACACCGAATTCGAATTTCGTATCAGCGAGAATAATTCCGCGCCCTTTAGCGTAATCAGCGGCGGCACCATAGAGTTTGAGAGTCAGATCGCTGAGTTCGTTGGCTTCAGGAACAATCTGAAGTGCCTGTTCCAAATTGATATTTATGTCGTGGTCGCCGACTTCCGCTTTTGTCGCAGGAGTGAAAATATTTTCAGGAAGCTGCGATCCATCAAGCAGGCCGCTTGGTAGGGGAATGCCACAGACCGACTGCGACTTTCTATACTCACTCCATCCGCTGCCCGTAAGGTAACCGCGTGCGACGCATTCAATTGGGAACATGGTCAGAGGCTTAACAATCACCGCGCGACCCTTTACTTCTGCAGGAACATCCAGACTGATGACATGATTCGGAACAATGCTCTTCAGCTGTTCGAACCAAAAAAGTGAGAGCTGAGTGAGCACTGCGCCTTTTGTTGGAATAGCCGTAGGTAGAACCCAGTCAAAAGCAGAAATTCGATCAGAAGTCACCATCAACAGGCGACCCGACTTGTCGGAATAAAGATCGCGAACTTTTCCTGTTCGAACATGTGTCCAACCAGAAATTACGGCTGCAACTGGTGGACCTGCTTGGCCAAAACCGCTCATCGAATCTCTCCTGGTTTGTAGTCAGCTGCATCGGTGTGTGCTGCAGTTATGATTTCAATTCGTTTTACAACTCGAGCAACTTGTTCACGAGCGTCACCAGTAAATTCAATTGGATTACTTATGAGGGCTGCCAAACTTTCTTTATCCAACGGAATTCTTGGATCTTCAGCGAGAGCGGCGAGAAGCAAGTTTGGCTTCCCTTCGCGCATTGCCAATGCAGCTTTGGTCGCATGTTCTTTAATAATCTCATGGGCGACTTCGCGACCAACACCAGCCTTCACGCTTGCCATCAAGATTTTCGTGCTGGCCAGAAAAGGCAGATACCGCTCAAGTTCTGCCTCGATAACAGCAGGGAAAATACCGAATTCACGCATCACAGTGAGCATGGTTTCCAAAAGTCCGTCAATCGCATAAAAAGCGTCCGGAATAGCCACTCGGCGAACGACACTGCACGAAACATCGCCTTCGTTCCATTGGGCACCAGCAAGTTCACCGACCATTGAGGCGTATCCCCGAAGAAGAACAGTGAGGCCATTGACTCGTTCGCAAGAGCGAGTATTCATTTTATGCGGCATGGCAGATGAGCCCACTTGACCGGCCTTGAAACCTTCTGTCACAAGTTCGGCACCAGCCATCAGTCGGATGGACGTAGCTAACGAGGAAGGTGCTGCGGCAATCTGAACCAAAGTAGAGAGGACATCGAAATCGAAAGAGCGAGGGTAAACCTGGCCTGTCGAATCCAGAACGTGATCAAACCCTAATTCAGAAGCAATTGAGAGTTCGAGGTCTTTGTGTGCTTTCGACGAGCCAAGCAAGTCGATCGAATCTTGTGCTGTCCCAACTGGACCCTTAATTCCCCGCAGCGGGTAACGCTCCAAAAGAGAGGAGAGGCGCTCGTAGGCGAAAAGCAATTCTTCCGAAGTTGAGGCAAAACGTTTTCCAAGAGTTGTAATCTGAGCTGGAACATTGTGCGAACGTCCAGCAATTGGCTGATCCGCATATTGGGTTGCTCGCTCGCCCAAGCGAGCCAAGAGTGCAACCGTCTTGTCTCGGACAACAAGCAGTCCATTTCTGATTTGAAGTGCTTCAATATTTTCCGTCAGGTCACGACTTGTCATTCCGGCATGGATAGCCTCATGGCCGGCCAAAGCATTGAACTCTTCTATTCGCGCTTTCACATCGTGGCGAGTGATCTTCTCTCTCGCATCAATGGCTGCCAAATCCACTTGGTTGATTACCTTTTCGTAATCCTGAATAACATCCTGGCTAATAGGGTGTCCGAGCCTGGATTGAGCACGTGCAACTGCAAGCCATAGCTTTCTTTCAGAAATTATTCTGGCTTCTGGTGCAAAGATCCCACGCATGGCACTTGATGCATATCTACTCGCCAGAACACTCACTGGCACATTCTCCCCCATCAATTACCCTTCTCTGCAATCGAAGCGTTGAAAGCGATATCGGTACGGAAAAACGAGCCTTCCAGGTGAATTTGACTGATCCCTCGGTAGGCGCAGTTGCGCGCTTCGGTCAAATCGCTCCCTAATCCTGTTACAGCTAATACTCGACCCCCATGTGAGAGAAGCTCTTCGCCAATTGAGCGTGTGCCAGCCTGAAAAACTTCCACGCAATCAATATCTGGAAGACCCGTGATCGGGTCCCCAGTCCGAGGCGAATCAGGATAGCCATGTGCCGCGAGCACGACCGTGACGGCTGACTCTTCTCGCCATTCAAGAATTACTCCATCGAGGTCTCGCGTTGCGGCCTTGTAGAGAAGCGACCCCAAGGGGGTGATCAGACGCGGAATCAGTACTTCAGTCTCTGGATCGCCAAAACGAGCGTTAAATTCGATGATCCGTGTTCCATGATTCGTAAGCGCAAGACCCGCATAGAGCAGTCCCACGAAAGGCGTACCTCTCGCCGCCATCTCGGCGATCATCGGTGCCAGAACTTCTCGATGGGTCTGTTCGACTATGTCTGATGGCGCCCAAGGAAGTGGTGAGTAAGCACCCATTCCACCTGTGTTGGGGCCTTCATCATTATCGCGTGCGCGCTTGAAATCTTGTGCTGGTTGCATTGCAATAATTTTTTTCCCGTCTGAAATTCCAAAAAGTGAAATCTCTGGACCGTCGAGAAATTCTTCGATAACAACTTTCTTGCAACTCAGCGCATGCGCAAGAGCTTCATCTCGATCACGAGTTACGACCACACCTTTCCCAGCAGCCAAACCATCATCTTTCACTACATAAGGCGCATCGAAGGAATCTAATGCCCTCTCGATTTCCTGACGCGTAGTGCAAGAAAAACTTCGTGCAGTTGGAACACCGGCATCGTTCATAACCTCTTTAGCAAAGGTTTTAGACCCCTCTAATTGAGCCGCAGCCTTGGATGGGCCAAAGGTCGCAAATCCGCTTGCTCGCAAAACGTCTGCCACTCCATTCACAAGTGGCATCTCTGGACCCACGACAACGAGATCAACGTCGAGTGCTTTTGCCAGAGAAAGAATCGCCTCATTGTCACTCATATCAACAGGATGAATCGTTGCGATCGCGGAAATCCCGGGATTGCCCGGTGCACAATGGAGTTCTGTCACATCAGGATCCGCCGCAAGACCAGATGCGAGTGCGTGTTCACGTCCACCACTGCCGATGAGTAGGACTTTCATCGGAGTGCTTCAAGTCGAACCACGCGTCCCACCAGAGTATTCATCCTTAGACAAAGTCCTTTATGACTATGGTCTGATTTCTTCCAGGCCCAACGCCGATTGCACTCATCGGCGCCCCTGAGATCTTCTCAAGGAATGCTACATAGGCTTGGGCATTCTGTGGTAAATCCGAAAGTTTGCGTGCCTCGGAAATATCTTCTGTCCAACCAGGAAGATATTCATAAATTGGTTTTGCGTGGTGGAAATCCGTCTGAGAAGAAGGTAACTCTTCAACGCGCTTTCCATCGACTTCATATGCGACGCAGACAGGAATCTTCTCCCATCCCGTGAGGACATCAAGCTTTGTTAGGAAGAAATCTGTAAGCCCATTAACCCGCACTGCATAGCGAGCGATAGGCGCGTCATACCATCCACACCTGCGGGCACGTCCTGTCGTGACTCCAACTTCGCCACCAATGGTGCGCAATTTCTCGCCATCCTCGTCGAGAAGTTCTGTTGGGAATGGACCCGAACCCACCCGAGTTGTATACGCCTTCACGATGCCGATTACCTTCGTGACCTTCGTTGGCCCTATTCCAGAGCCAGTACATGCCCCACCCGCAGTCGGATTACTCGAAGTCACAAATGGATACGTTCCATGGTCGACATCGAGGAGGGTTCCTTGAGATCCTTCGAGTAGGACAATCTTGCCCTCCTCCAACGCTCTGTTGAGAAGCAGTCCCGTATCGGTGACGTAGGGACGCAATATCTCGGCGTAAGCCAAGTACTCCGTTAGGACTTCCTCAACTCCGATGCTTTTACGGTTAAAGACTTTGACGAGAATTTGGTTTTTATCTCGTAGAGCACTCTCAATCTTCTGGCGGAGGATGGAAGGATCAAAAAGGTCCTGAACCCGAATACCGATGCGATTGATCTTGTCTGCGTATGCAGGTCCGATGCCTCGACCAGTCGTACCGATCTTAGAATTGCCGAGAAAACGCTCGGTAACTTTGTCGATGGTGCGGTGGTAAGGCGTAATCAAATGCGCATTCGAACTAATAACCAGTTTCGAACAATCTATTCCGCGTTCCGTCAGTCCCTTTATCTCCTGCAAGAGCACGCCGGGATCAATAACGACACCATTACCGATGACTGGCACAACATCTGGACTTAAAATTCCCGAAGGAAGAAGGTGGAGCGCGTACTTCTGGTCACCGATGACAACCGTGTGACCCGCGTTGTTACCGCCCTGATAGCGGACGACATAATCAACGCGGTCACCAAGAAGATCAGTGGCTTTTCCCTTGCCCTCATCGCCCCACTGTGCTCCCAGCAGAACTATGGCTGGCATAAGTAACGCCTTTCGTTAGAAGGGTGAAGAAATTAGGCGAGTAAAGAGGTTCCTGCCGAGCGGAGGTCATCGCAAGCACGTTGAACACGTGCAGCCATTCCAGCCTCTGCTACCTTGCCCCATGCGCGTGGATCGTAGGCCTTCTTGTTTCCAACTTCTCCGTCAATCTTTAGAACTCCGTCGTAGTTCTTCATCACGTGATCGACCACTGGTCGGGTGTAGGCGTATTGGGTATCTGTATCAATATTCATCTTGATGACGCCGTAATCAAGTGCTTCGCGAATTTCACTCAAAAGTGAGCCAGAACCACCATGGAACACGAGATCAAATGGCTTCGAACCAGAAGCAAGGCCCTTCTTTGCCGCAACTGCATCCTGCAATTCCTTAAGGATTTTTGGCTGAAGAACCACATTGCCCGGCTTGTAAACACCATGTACGTTTCCAAAAGTTGCAGCAAGCATGTAACGTCCGCGCTCACCGAGACCAAGAGTTTCCGCAGTCAAAATGGCATCTTCTGGTGTGGAGTACAACTTGGCATCATGCTTTGCCTCGACGCCATCCTCTTCGCCGCCGACAACACCAATCTCTAATTCCATGATGGTTTTTGCCGCACCTGACTTCACTATTAATTCGTCAGCAATGCTCATGTTCTCCTTCATGGAAACCGCAGAACCATCCCACATGTGCGAGTTGAAGAGCGGTGCCTTTCCATCTTTGATCCGTTGTGCGCCAAAATCCAAGAGAGGGCGCATAAATCCATCGAGTTTCTCAGCTGGACAGTGATCGGTGTGAAGCGCGATCTGAACGTTGTAATTCTTTGCCACAATGTGGGCAAATTCTGCGAGCGCAACAGCTCCGTCTACCATCTTCTTGACAGTCGAACCTGCGGCAAATTCTGCTCCACCCCACGAAAATTGGATGATTCCGTCGGATTGTGCTTCAGCAAAACCACGAAGAGCCGCAACAAGGGTAGAGGAGGATGAAACATTGATGGCTGGATATGCGAAAGCGCCTTTTTTAGCGCGATCTAGCATTTCTGAGTAAATCTCTGGACTGGCTATTGGCATTTCGACTCCAATGATTGGCGCGAGTGTAATTCTCTCATCTAGCGCGCCATTGGGCCGATTGGAGGCTTACGCCCTATCCCACCACATCTTGCCCAGAAGAAAAAATCGCCATGCGGCACCAGGACGCCGCACAGCAATTTTTTTGACTCTTACAGGCAAGTCGACCCGGATTATCAGTGTCCGAGCGTCTTGAGCATTTTCAGCAAGAGGCTTGCTAACCCGCTGACTAAGGCGGGGTTGCCAAGAATCTTGAGAAACAGCGTGAAAAATGCGATCAGACTCATGTCTTCCTTTCTCTCTCGTTTTGATATGTGAGACGGGCATTCTCATTGAAGGAGGATGCCTCTCTTCTCTCGCGAACCGCACGTGTGAGCAATGAAGTTCGGTGCATTGCTACCTAACTCTGAGAATGGGCGGTAATCTCCTCGGATTATGAGCGAAGAGACACTTGAAAATTTACTGACCGAGACACGCACCTTCCTGCCAAGCCATGAATTTGCCGCTGATGCCAACGCGCAACCTTTTATCTATGCGCAAGCCAACAGGGACCGAATAGCGTTCTGGGAAACGCAGGCAGAGGAGCTGACGTGGGAGAAGCATTGGGATCAAGCCCTCGATTGGCAGCCTCCTTACGCCAAATGGTTTATCGGAGGAACAATCAACGCTTCGGTCAATTGTCTGGACCGGCATGTCAATGAAGGGCGAGGAGATCGAGTCGCATTTCATTTCGAAGGCGAGCCGGGAGACACCCGCACAATTACTTACGCAGATCTCTTCACTCAGGTAAAGAAAGCAACCAACGCGCTCATTGAACTTGGTGTAAAAGCAGGAGATCGCGTGGCTATCTACATGCCAATGATTCCAGAAGCAGCTGTGGCAATGCTCGCCTGCGCCCGTCTCGGCGCCCCCCACTCCGTTGTCTTCGGCGGCTTTTCATCAGAAGCACTCCTATCAAGAATTAGAGACGCGGATGCAACTCTGGTCATCACATCCGACGGTGGCTTCCGTAAGGGAAATGCCTTTGCACTCAAGCCAGCTGTTGACGAAGCACTCCTTGGTGTGACAAATGTTAAAAAAGTCCTGGTTGTGAAGCGAACTGGACAGGACGTCGTATGGGATAGTGACCGAGATATTTGGTGGCACGACATTGTCGATCGTCAAAGTGACCAGCACGTTGCAGAAAGTTTTGATAGCGAACATCCGCTTTTCATTCTTTACACCTCTGGAACCACAGCCAAACCAAAGGGAATCTTCCATACAACCGGTGGCTACTTAACTCAGGTCGCATTCACCCACAAGATGGTCTTCGATCTTAAGCCAGAGACAGATATCTTCTGGTGCACCGCGGATATCGGATGGGTTACTGGTCACTCATATGTTGTGTATGGACCACTCATGAACGGTGCCACCCAAGTGATGTACGAAGGAACGCCGGACACACCTCACAAGGGTCGAATCTTTGAATTGATCGCTAAGTACAAAGTGTCGATTCTCTACACCGCGCCAACTCTCATTCGCACATGGATGAAATGGGGCGATGAATTTCCACAAGCGCATGACCTGTCCTCGCTACGCCTGCTCGGAAGTGTCGGTGAACCCATCAACCCTGAAGCGTGGATGTGGTACTACAACTTAATCGGCGGGGGGCGATGTCCGATTGTTGACACATGGTGGCAGACCGAGACTGGTGCGATCATGATTTCCCCGCTTCCCGGTATCACTGCGAGCAAGCCTGGCTCGGCGATGCGCCCGCTTCCCGGTATCAGCGTGAAAGTGGTCAATGAGAAAGCCGAACCGGTAGCTAATGGCCACGGTGGTTATCTCATTATTGATCAACCATGGCCATCCATGTTGCGCGGGATTTGGGGCGAGCCCGCACGCTACAAAGAAAACTACTGGTCCAAATTTGATGACCTTTACTTTGCGGGAGACGGTGCGAAACTTGATGACGATGGGGCAATTTGGTTGCTAGGTCGAGTCGACGATGTCATGAATGTTTCGGGCCACCGCATCTCTACAACTGAAGTTGAATCGGCCCTCGTATCCCACGATGCCGTTGCCGAAGCTGCAGTAGTTGGTGCCTCGGATGCAATGACCGGACAAGGAATTGTTGCCTTCGTTATTTTGCGTTCAGGAATCGCTCATGCCGAAGGCAACGAGTTGATCCAGCAACTACGAAATCATGTCGCTAAAGAAATTGGCCCTATTGCCAAACCTCGACAGATCATCTTGGTTGCTGAACTCCCAAAAACTCGTAGCGGAAAGATTATGCGCCGGCTACTTCAAGACGTTGCAGAAAATCGGGCCGTAGGAGATTCAACAACCCTTGCTGATCCAAACATCATGAGATTGATCTCAGAGGGACTCCAGAGCGCTAAAGCCGAGGAATAGCGTTTAGGTTTTTCTCAATTTCGGCACGTAAGTGAGTGACGAATGTTGGCATCTTCTCGTTTATTTTCGGATAGATCGTACTTTCCGAAACCGCAGTTCTAGCCACGCCCCATGGTGACCAGAGAATGACAGAAATCACCAAGTAAGAAATCACCGTCACTCGCAATAATTCCAATACAACTCCGGCAAGAGAGTCTATAAATCGAAGTGGATTCCATAGAATTCTTGCGCGGAAGAATTTAGCCGCTGCGCCAAGTAGGCGCCGTCCAAGTTCGGCCATAATAAAGATCGCGAGAACCGTGGCGCCAAATCTATTGATGGCACTATGTACGTCAGCAGCGAATTGAAGTGCAAGAGCCAGCCCCAAAACACCTCCACCGATGTAGCCAATGGTAGAAAAGACAGTCTGGAGAAATCCCCTTCGAAAACCTGTCATGACGGCAAGGAGCGCGAGCACGACCAGAACTGCGTCTACAAACATGACGCTAACCTACGGTGATATTGAGGTATTTACTCGTCAGATTCTGCAGTTCTGCTTCACTTCTTAACACGCCTATCTTCTTATAAACGACCGTGCCAGAGCTATTGATAAACCACGTAACAGGAACGCCCATGCCAAAGAATCCTCTGGTTCGGCCATTTGGGTCGGTTAAGTTGGGCCAGGTCATGCCATTCTTGATCACAAAGTCGGTCGCATCACTCCGCTTTGCTTCTTCGACGTTGACTCCGAGAAGATGAATTCGAGTCTTTGCTGTGGAGTAAAAAGAGCGAAAAATTGGAATTTCCTCCTTGCACGGAGCACACCATGAGCCCCACACATTTACAATCAGTGGTCCTCGTAATTGTTTGAGGTGAATCGTTGACTTTCCGTCAAGACATGGAATCTCAAGACCCTCTTTAGTTTGAGAGAGTGGAATAGTCTCGCATCCGACGACAGTTCCCAACTTTGGTACGGCGGTGGACTGAGATGTACATCCGGTTAAGACGATTAAGGAAATCGTAAAAAAGGTGACGGTTCTTCGGCGTTTCATCGAAAATCCGAATCTAACTTGACCAATTCACGGGCACGTACTGGGTCCATTTCGCCGATCCCAACTGATGGGCAAATCTTTGCTAGCGGGCAGGCACCACAAGCGGGCTTGCGCGAGTGACAGATCCGGCGACCGTGCCAAATCATCCGCTGAGACAAGTTTGTCCATTCCTTTTGGGGTATTAGTGCGGCAACATCGCGTTCGACCTTCACCGGGTCCAGCGAGTGACTCCAATGGAAGCGTCGACTCAATCTGCCAAAGTGCGTATCTACGGTAATACCTGGAGTATCAAAAGCATGCCCCAACACGACGTTCGCGGTCTTCCGACCCACTCCAGGGAGGGTGACCAATTCGTCCAGCGTTCGAGGAACTTTTCCGTTGAATTCAGACTCAATCCTGATCGCCAAGCCTTTTATATTCCTAGCTTTGGCTCGGAAGAATCCGGTGGAGCGGACGAGCTCCTCAATGTCAAGAAGATCCGCACGTGCGAAATCCTTTGCTGTTCGGTACCTCCGAAAAAGGGCGGGAGTCACCTGGTTCACCCGCTTATCCGTACACTGGGCGGAGAGCACCGTGGCGACCAAGAGCTGCAGAGGGTTCTTAAAATCCAACTCGCAGTGCACGTCGGGGTAGGTCTTGGAGAGGATCCGGTACATCGAGCGAGCGTTCTTCACAGATTGCGGATCGGTCATCACGCATCAGAGGCTACGCGTCTATGGCCGAAGGTGAAACTTGGGGCCATTTGCTAGTAAAGTCCACCCGTGACTCAAGACGAAGCGATTGTTCGCCGCGCCCCTTTATTTACTGCCCTTGATGACGCTTCGGCAGCCACCTTACGTGCCACCATGGACACGGTGAGACTGCCGAAAGGTGCAACACTCTTCTCTGAAGGCGACGAGGGACATCATCTGTATGTGATCATTGAAGGTAAATTAAAGTTGGGTACATCTAGTGGAGATGGTCGTGAGAATTTACTTTCAATTCTCGGACCGGGCGAAATGTTTGGCGAGCTCTCCCTCTTTGATGCAGGTCCGCGCACATCGACCGCGACCGCAGTTACCGATGTTCGACTTCTAAGTCTTGGACATGATCAAGTTATTCCATGGATCACGCGGCACCCACAGGTCGCACTCGATTTGCTAGAACGATTGGCGCAAAGACTACGTCGCACGAATGAAGTTGTGGGTGACCTAGTTTTCTCTGACGTTCCTGGTCGTGTCGCAAAAGCGCTCATTGACCTTGGTGACCGTTTCGGAAAAGAGACCAATGAAGGTCTCTATGTCCACCACGACCTCACACAAGAAGAGCTTGCACAACTCGTTGGCGCCTCTCGCGAAACGGTAAACAAAGCACTGGCAGATTTCGCAAGTCGCAATTGGATCCGACTCGACGGGCGCGCAGTCCTCATTATTGATGTTGATCGTTTGAACAAGCGCGGGCGTTAGTTACCCACGCAGTTCGACGGTGAGTTCAACCTCCACGGGAGAATCCATCGGCAGTTCAGCAATTCCTACCGCTGATCGCGCGTGCTTTCCTTCTTCGCCCCAAATATGAAGAAAGAGTTCACTCACACCATTCACGACCGCTGGCTGATTTATAAAGCCTGGCACTCCGTTTACATAACCTACGACTCGGACGATCTTTACGATGTCGTCCACATTTGCAACAGTTTCTACTGCGCCTAAACAATTAAGTGCGCAAATCTGAGCCAGCGCCTTTGCTTCTTCAACGCTAACCGCACCGCCAACTTTACCCGTGAGAGAGATCTTCCCATCAACAAGGGGGAGTTGTCCTGCAGTGAAAACCAAATTGCCAGTACGTACCGCTGGCACATAGGCCGCGATAGGTTTGGCAGCAACTGGAAGTTCTAAGCCGAGTTCGGCAAGTTTTGCGCGTACGTTGGTCATTTAATCTCTCTCTTCATATATGCAACTAGTTGATCTCCGCCGCCAGGTCCTGGAATCACCTGCACCAACTCCCAACCTTCAGAGCCCCAGTTGTCGAGAATCTGCTTAGTTGCGTGGGTCAATAATGGCACCGTAACGTATTCAAATTTCATTCCACACCTTCTCTATTTTTGGTCTCGCATTTAGGTTTACCGTAAAAGATTATTTGGAGAGTGCTTCTCGAACCGCCGCAGAGACCGTACCTCCGTCGGCTTTACCCGCGATCTTAGGCGAGAGCACTTTCATCACGAGTCCCATACCGGCCGGCCCCGATGCGCCAGTTTCCGCGATCGCTTCTGCAATCATCTGTCTCAATTTCTCATCACTGAGTTGTTCGGGAAGATACTTGGCGATCACTTCGCCTTCGGCACGTTCTAGGGCTGCCTTCTCGGGACGATCCCCCGCCTCAAAAGCCTCCGCTGCCTCACGACGCTTCTTTGCTTCGCGCGAGAGAACGGTGATGATTTCTGCTTCACTCAACTCGCGAGCGCTCTTGCCGGAGACTTCCTCATTGGTAATTGCCGTGAGAACCATTCGGATTGTCCCTGAGGTCAATTCATCGCGGGACCGAATCGCTTCGGTCAGATCGGTTCGGAGTGTCTCTTTAAGTCCCATAGCGGTATCTTCTCATGTCACGGAAAGGGAGTTGGCATGGGATTTGTGGTGCGAGAGGCTGAAATGCCGATCCTTCCTGCTGGGCGCAACCCCATTCGAATTCTCCATTTCTCTGACTTGCACCTCACCCCTGATCGAAAGCGCGAGATTTCGGATATTAAGAGTTTTATTCAACTCGAACCCGACCTCGTGATCAGTACAGGCGATTTTCTGGGTTCTATTGATGCTGTGCCAATTGCTCTCGATGCACTCGATGAATTGCTCGATATTCCGGGTCTGTTCGTATTTGGTTCAAATGACTACTTCGCTCCTCGATTGAAGAATCCTCTCTCGTATCTCACGCCAGACCATGGAAAGCGCATCCATGGAGAGCCACTGCCGTGGCACGAGCTTGCCGAGGGGCTCACCCATCGAGGATGGAGAAATCTCAACTTCTCACGGGCACTCCTGAGCGTCAATGGAAACATCATTGAAGCGCGTGGCACAGATGATGCCCATTTGAACCGCGATGACTATTCCCTTGTGGCTGGCCAGCCGGATTCAACTGCAGATATAGCCATAGGCGTGACACACGCGCCTTATCTTCGAGTACTCGATGCGATGCGCGATGATGCCCTGGATGCGATCTTTGCTGGACACACACATGGCGGACAGGTTCGCCTGCCTTGGATTGGTGGGAGCAGAGCCCTCACAACCAACTGCGATCTGCCAACCTGGAGAGCGCGAGGACTCACGCGCTTTGGAAAAGAACCATGGCTCAATGTTTCTGCTGGTATGGGGACGAGTCCGTATGCGCGTATACGCGTTGCAAGTCCGCCCGAGGTCTCACTCGTAACTCTTACCGCGTCGGGGTGACTGGATTTGAACCTGCGACCTCGTCGTCCCGAACGACGCGCGCTACCAAGCTGCGCCACACCCCGTGGTTTCAATCATAGGTTCTAATCCTGCGGATTTGAACGTCCGACCATCCCTTACGACGCGCGCTACCAAGCTGCGCCACACCCCGTGGTTTCAATCATAGGTTCTAATCCTGCGGATTTGAACGTCCGACCATCCCTTACGACGCGCGCTACCAAGCTGCGCCACACCCCGTGGTTTCA